>Ga0247727_10000051_pt1 | contig 241436 bp, 260 predicted proteins | sample WisWelCaveWW1625_FD_202498 | JGI IMG/M metagenome (GOLD analysis project Ga0247727, IMG submission 202498) | Biofilm microbial communities from Wishing Well Cave, Virginia, United States - WW16-25 | ecosystem: Environmental > Aquatic > Deep subsurface > Groundwater > Cave microbial mat... | reverse complement strand
GCGGTGCTCGCCACCGTCGGCCCGCCGGCGGTGCCCGGGTTCGCCGGCCTGATGCTGTGCTCGGCCAACCTGCCGGACAAGATCGCGATCTCGGTCGACGCGCAGATGGACGACGGTGACGGCAAGACCGGCGCCGTGCGCACGATGAAGCAGAGCGCGCCCAACCCGGCCACCATCGCGGCCGCGGCGGACGCGTACGTCGAGGACGGCGTCAGCACCTTCGTCGTGTGTCGCCAGATGTAGGTTTTTTCGCCTAGCGTCTCGCCAGGCGCTCTTCCGCCGCGGCGAGCGCTTCCGGCGCACCGAGCAGCACCACGACGTCGCCCGCCTGCAGCGCGCCGGCCGCGGCGGGATCGAGCTTCGCCTTCGCGCCGCGCCGCCGCACGGCCTTTACTTCGGCATCAAGCTCAAGCTCGGCGAGCGAGCGGCCGACGGCGCGCGCGCCCGGCTCGAGCGTCACCGCGTGCAGGCGCGCGGCGGCATCCATTTCGTCGCGGCCCTGGAACAGGCCGCGTAGCAGCCCATAGCGCTCGCCGCGCACCTGGCTCACGCGGCGCATCACGCGGCTGAGCGGCACGCCGACCCAGACCAGGGTATGCGAAGCGAGCATCAGGCCGGATTCGAACGCCTCGGGCACCACCTCGTCGGCGCCGGCCGCGGTGAGCGGCGCGATGTCGGCCTCGTCGCGCGCGCGCACGATCACCGGCACCGACGGTGCGAGGTCGTGGAGGTGGGCGAGCACGCGCACCGCTGCCGCGGCATCGGCGAAGGTCAGCACGACCGCCGCTGCGCGGGAGATTCCGGCGGCGACCAGCGCCTCGCGCCGCATGCCGTCGGCGAACACCACCGTGTCGCCGGCCGCGGCGGCCTCGCGCACGCGCTCCGGGTCGAGGTCGAGCGCCACGTAGCGCACGCCCTCGGCGTCGAGCAGGCGCGCCAGGCGCTGCCCGTTGCGGCCGTAGCCGACGATCAGCACGTGGCGCTCGGCCTCGAGCGATTGCACCGCCACGCGGTGCAAGTCGAGCGAGCGCAGCATCCATTCCGCGCGCGACAGCCGCAGCACGATGCGGTCGCTCGCCGCGATGACGAACGGCGTCGCGAGCATCGACACGATCATGGCGGCGAGCAGCGCCTGCAGCAGCGCCTCCGGCACGATGCGGGCAGCGCCCGCGAGCGCCAGCAGCACGAAGCCGAACTCGCCGCCCTGGGCGAGCGCGAGGCCGACGCGCAGCGCGCTGCCCGGCGCGGCGCCGAAGGCCCGGGACAGCGCCGCGATCAAGGCAAACTTGGCCAGCATCAGCAACGCGACGAACGTCAACACGAGCGCTAGCTGCGCAACCACCAGGCGCGGGTCGAGCAGCATGCCCACGGTGACGAAGAACAGGCCGAGCAGCACGTCGCGGAACGGCTTGATGTCCTGCTCGACCTGGAAGCGGTACTCGGTTTCCGAGATCAGCATGCCGGCGAGGAACGCCCCGAGCACCAGCGACAGCCCCGCCGCCGCGGTGACGAAGGCGAGCGCGAGCGTGATCAGCAGCACGTTCAGCATGAACAGCTCGTTCGAGCGCCGCCGCGCCACGGTGCGCAGCCACGCGCGCATCGGCCGCGGGCCGGCGAGGATCACGATGGCGAGCGCGGCCGCGGCCTTGGCGAGCGCGACCGCGACCGCGACGCCGATCGCGTCCGCGGGCCGGCCGAGCACCGGGATCATCACCAGCAGCGGCACCACGGCGAGGTCCTGGAACAGCAGCACCGCGATCACCTCGCGGCCGTGCGCGCTGTCGAGCTCGCCGCGCTCGGCCAGCAGCCGGGAAACAATCGCGGTCGACGACATCGCGACGATGCCGCCGAGCGCGACGCCGGCCTGCCACGGCGCGCCGAGCGCGAGCGCCGCGGCGGCGGCGAGGCCGAGGGTCGCGCCGACCTGCGTCGAGCCCAGGCCGAACACCAGGCGCCGCATCGACTTCAGCTTCGGCAGGCTGAACTCCAGCCCGATCGAGAACATCAGGAACACCACGCCGAGCTCCGCGAGGCGGTGCGTCTCCTCGCGGTCGGCCACCACGCCGAGGGCGTGCGGCCCGAGCGCGAGACCGGTGGCGAGATAGCCGATCATCGCCGGCAGGCGCAGGCGCAGGCACAGGCCGACGGCAAGCACCGCCGCGGCGAGCAGCAACAGCACCGACTGCAGGGCAACTGCGCTATGGTCCATGGGCTATACTCCCCACGGATGATAAAGGCAGCTCAGCGAGTCCGGAAAACAGGTCACGACTCGGTCCTCGATCTCGCGCGCCGCGTTCTCGCCATCGAGGCTGACGCCGTCCGCGCGCTGGTCGACCGCATCGACGAGCGCTTTGCCAAAGCCGTCGAATTGATCCTGCAAAGGAGCGGACGCGTTATCGTCAGCGGGATGGGGAAGTCGGGCCACATTGCACGCAAGATCGCTTCCACGCTCGCGAGCACTGGCACGCCGGCGTATTTCGTCCATCCCGCCGAGGCGAGCCATGGCGACCTCGGCATGATCGAAACGGGTGACGTGTTCATCGCCATTTCCTATTCAGGTTCTAGCGAAGAGCTGGTGCAGATCCTGCCGCAGGTCAAGCGTCGCGGTGCCAAGCTGATCGCGATCACCGGCCAGCCCGATTCGGCGCTGGCGCGCGAGGCCGACGTGCATCTCGATGCCGGCGTGGCGCAAGAAGCCTGCCCCCACAATCTTTCGCCGACCGCGAGCACCACCGCTGCCCTCGCTCTGGGTGACGCGCTGGCAGTGGCGCTGCTCGACAAGCACGGGTTCTCCGCCGCCGACTTTGCGCGCACGCACCCGCGCGGTGGTCTTCCCGGCCAAGCTGTGGCTCGTCAGGCTCTTCTGCACGTGGAAGACGTAATGCGCACTGGCGACAAGATCCCGAAGGTTGCGAGCGGTACACCGCTCAGGCAGGCAGTAATAGAGATGTCGCGCGGTCGCATCGGAATGACCGCGGTCCTGGATCCGGCGGGTTTGGTCAAGGGCGTGTTCACTGACGGTGACCTGCGTCGCACGATCGAGAAAGGAACCGAGCTCAATAGCCTGCTCGTGGATGATGTCATGACGCGAAATCCACGGACCGTGCGTTGCGAAACGTTGGCGGCGGAGGCTGTACACGTCATGGAGGAGCACAAAGTCAATCAGGTGCTCGTGGTTGACGAGCGTGGTGCATTGATAGGCGCGCTCAACATGCACGATCTCTTCCGCGCGAAAGTGATTTGAAGGAAGCGTCCTCAGAAACCCTGGTCAGGGCGCGCGCGGTAAGGCTCATGATCTTCGACGTCGACGGGGTGCTGACCGACGGCACGCTGCTCTACGGCCCGGCGGGGGAGGAGCTGAAGGCGTTCCATTCGCACGACGGACACGGCCTGAAGATGCTCGCGGCGAGCGGCGTCGCCTGCGCGCTGCTGTCCGGGCGGCGTTCGGCGGCGGTCGCGGCGCGCGCCGCCGAGCTCGGCATTGTGGATGTGCTGCAGGGCGCCGAGGACAAGTTGGCGGTCTTTCAGAAAATCGCCCAGCAAAAGGGTCTGGCTTTTGAAAACACCGGCTACATGGGCGACGAGCTCCTCGACCTCCCGGTGCTCACGCGCTGCGGCTTCGCCTGCGCGCCGCGCGAGGCGCCCGAGGCGGTGCGCACGCGGGTGCACTATGTCGCGGCTGCGGCCGCGGGGCGCGGCGCGGCGCGCGAGGTATGCGAGCTCGTCATGCGCGCCCAGCGCACGCTCGACCAAGCCTTGAAAGCCTACCTCGCGTGAGATTCTCGACCGCGCGGCTGTTTCCGCTGGGGCTGATGCTGGCGCTCGCGCTGCTGACCTTCTACCTCGAGCGCACGGCGCGCGAGGAAGACCTGCCGCCGGCGCTGCGCCGCCACGACCCGGACTACCTGGTGACCAACTTCACCACCACCACCTACAACCGCGAGGGCGCGGTCGAGAGCGTGATGTCGGCGGCGCGCATGGTGCACTACCCCGACGACGACACCACCGAGCTGTTCGAGCCGCGCGTGGTGCAATCGAAGCCGCAGGAGCCGCGCTACACGGTGCGCGCCGACCGCGGGCAGATGTCGCGCGACGGCGACGAGATCTTCCTCTACGGCGGCGTGCTGCTGGTGCGCGACGCCTCGGCCGAGCGGCCCGAGGCGCGCATCACGACCGAGTTCCTGCACATCCTGCGCGAGCGCTCGCTGGTGCGCACCGACCGCGCCGTCAAGATCGTCGAAGGCGCGCGCGCTCTCTCGGGCCGCGGCATGGAATACAACAACGAGTCGCGCGAGCTGCTGCTGCGGAGCGACGTGCAGGCGCGCTTCGCGCCGCTGGCGCCATGAAGCGCGCCCTGCTCGCGTTCGCGGTGGCCCTGTCCGCCCCGGTGCTGGGCGAGAAAGCCGACCGCGACCAGCCCACCCAGGTCGAGGCGAACCGCATGAGCGCCGACGACATGCGGCGCCTGAACGTGTTCGAAGGCAACGTGGTGGTCACCAAGGGCACCATGAGCCTGCGCGCCGAGCGCCTGGTGGTGCGTCAGGACGCCGAGGGCTTCCAGTTCGCCACCGCCACCGGCAAGCCGGCGCGCTTTCGCCAGCGCCAGGACCCCAAGCCCGGCGAGAAGGAGGGCATCTGGGTCGAGGGCGAGGCGCTGCGCATCGAGCTCGACGACCGCAACCAGAAGATCGAGCTGTTCGAGAACGCGCGCGTCAACCGCGGCGGCGACGAGGTCGCCGGCAACTACATCTCGGTCGACCAGCGCTCTGAGTTCTACCAGGTGAGCTCGGGCAAGGGCGCCGACAAAGGGCGCGTCAAGGCGATCATCCAGCCGAAACCGCCCGGCGCCGAAGCCGGCAAATGACGCAGCCGAGGAGCTTGCTGCGCTCGGAACGCCTGCGCAAGCGCTACAAGTCCCGCACCGTGGTCCAGGACGTGTCGCTCGAGGTGTCGAGCGGCGAGGTGGTGGGGCTGCTCGGCCCGAACGGCGCCGGCAAGACCACCTGCTTCTACATGATCGTCGGCCTGATCCCGGTCGACGCGGGCGCGATCCACCTCGACAGCCGCGAGCTCACCCACCTGCCGATCCACCGTCGCGCGCGCCTGGGCATCTCCTACCTGCCGCAGGAGAACTCGGTGTTCCGCCGCCTCACCGTCGAGGAGAACGTGCAGGCGATCCTCGAGCTGCAGGGGCTGGCCGCCGGGGACGTCGAGACGCGCCTCGCCGAGCTGCTCAAGGACCTGAACATCGCCCACCTGCGCAAGCACGCGGCGATCTCGCTGTCGGGAGGCGAGCGGCGGCGGCTGGAAATCGCCCGGGCGCTCGGCACCCGGCCGGCGTTCATCCTGCTCGACGAGCCCTTCGCCGGGGTCGACCCGATCGCGGTGCTCGACATCCAGAGGATCATCAGGTTCCTCAAGGAGCGCGGCATCGGGGTGCTCATAACAGACCATAACGTGCGCGAGACCCTCGGCATCTGCGATCGCGCGTACATTATCAACGAGGGCGCCGTGCTGGCTTCGGGCCATCCCGAGGAGATTGTCTATAATGACAGCGTTCGCCGGGTGTATCTGGGTGAAAACTTCCGGATGTAGCTGAGCAGTGAAGCCCTCGCTTCAAATTCGCCTTTCGCAGCACCTCACGCTTACGCCGCAGCTGCAGCAGTCGATCCGGCTGCTGCAGCTCTCCACGGTCGAGCTCAACCAGGAGATCGACCGCATCCTGATGGAAAACCCCGCCCTGGAGCGCGAAGACATCGAAGGGGAAAGCGCCGCGGGAGAGGAAACGCCGCGCGCGCCGGCGCCCGAGCCGGTAGGCGCGGCTCCCGCTGCCGAAGCCCCCGACTGGCCGAGCGAGGTGGCGGCGAACTGGCGCGGCCCGGAGGACGACGAGGACGGCGACCGCACCCACGCCACCCCCGACACGCCCACGCTGCGCGACCACCTGCGCGCGCAGCTCTCGCTCACCCACCTCGGCAGCCGCGACCGCGCGTTCGTCGAGCTCCTGATCGATGCGCTGGACGAGGACGGCTACCTGACCCAGCCGCTGGAGGAAATCGCGGCGCTGCTGCCGGCCGAGGCGGGTGCCGACGCCGAGGAGCTGAAGATCGCGCTGCGCCACCTGCAGCATTTCGAGCCCGCCGGCGTCGGCGCGCGCTCGCCGGCCGAGTGTCTGTCCTTGCAAATAAAAAATCTGCCCGCTGACGCGGTGCGGACCCTCGCGCTCGAGATCGTCGAAAAGCATCTCGACCTGCTCGCGGCGCGCGACTACACGCGCCTGAAGAGCGTCACCGGCGCCGACGACGACGCGCTGCGCGCCGCGCAGCGGCTGATCCAGGCGCTCAACCCGCGCCCAGGCAGCGCGTTCGCCAAGCTCGAGGCGCGCTACGTGATCCCCGACGTCATCGTGAAGAAGAGCCGCAACGTCTGGCGCGCGAGCCTCAATCCCGACGCCATGCCGCGCCTGCGCATCAATCGCCTCTATGCCGAGCTCGCCGCCGCGGCGCGCAGCGGCGCCGGCATCTCCTCGCAGCTGCAGGAGGCGCGCTGGCTGATCAGGAACGTGCAGCAGCGCTTCGACACCATCCTGCGCGTGTCGCAGGCGATCGTCGACCGCCAGCGCCACTTCCTCGAGCACGGCGAGGTCGCGATGCGCCCCCTGGTCCTGCGCGAGATCTCCGGCACGCTGGGCCTGCACGAAAGCACCATCTCGCGCGTCACGACGCAGAAGTTCATGGCCACGCCGCGCGGCACCTTCGAGCTCAAGTACTTCTTCGGCAGCCACGTCGCCACCGAGGCCGGCGGCGCCGCCTCTTCCACCGCGATCCGCGCGCTGATCAAGCAGCTGGTCGCCGCCGAGGACGCGCGCGCCCCGCTGTCGGATGCGCGCATCGCGCAGATCCTGGGCGAGCAGGGCATCGTGGTGGCGCGCCGCACGATTGCAAAATACCGGGAGTCGTTGCAGATTCCCCCGGTCAACCAGAGAAAGGCGCTGTGACCATGAACCTGAGCGTCAGCGGCCATCACCTCGAAGTGACCCCCGCCATCCGCCAGTACGTGCAGTCAAAGCTCGGCCGCGTCACGCGCCACTTCGACCACGTGATCGACGCGCACGTGATCCTCACCGCGGACAAGCTGCGCCAGAAGGCCGAGGTGACGCTGCACGTGCGCGGCAAGGACCTGCACTGCGAGAGCGAGGAGGAGGACCTGTACGCGGCGATCGACCTGCTCGCCGACAAGCTGGACCGCCAAGTGTTACGCTATAAGGACAAGCTTTACGAAAAAAGGGTATGAGCCTCGTCGCCAAGCTTCTGTCCCCCAGCCGGATCGCGCTCGACCTGCCGCTCTCCAGCAAGAAGCGCCTGTTCGAGCAGGCGGGCCTGCTGTTCGAGAACCAGGACCGCATCGCGCGCAGCCTGGTGTTCGACAGCCTGTTCGCGCGCGAGCGCCTGGGCTCGACCGCCCTCGGCCAGGGCGTCGCCATCCCGCACGGCCGCATCAAGGGGCTGAAGGAGGCGCTCGGCGCGTTCCTGCGCCCGGCGCAGCCGGTGCCGTTCGACGCGCCCGACGGCAATCCGGTGGGCCTGGTGTTCGTGCTGCTGGTTCCGGAGAAGGCGACCGAGAAGCACCTGCAGATCCTCTCGGAGCTGGCGCAGATGTTCTCCGACAAGGCGCTGCGCGAGAGCCTGGGCAGGGCGCCCGACGCGCAGGCCCTCCATGAACTGATCGCCGTATGGCAGCCGGATGCTGCAGGTCAACGTCGCGCGGCTGCATGAGGACAACCGCGAGGCGCTGTCGCTCGCCTGGGTCGCCGGGCGCGAAGGCGGCACCGCGGTGCGGCGCGAGGCCGCGGCCGCGGCGGCGCTGATCGGCCACCTCAACCTCACTCACCCCAACAGCATCCAGGTCATCGGCGCCTTCGAAGCCGGCATCGTCGGCGGCTTCGTCGAGCGCCTGCTCGAGTCGCATCCGGCCGCCGTGATCGTCGCCGACGGCGTCGCGCCGCCGCCGGCGCTGGTCGAGTCCGCGACGCGCACGCGCACGCCGCTGTTTACTTCGCCGCTGCCGGCGCCGAAAGTCATCGAGAAGCTCGCGCGCTACCTCGCCAAGCTGCTCGCCGAGAGCACCGAGCTGCACGGCGTGTTCATGGACGTGCTCGGCCTCGGCGTGCTGATCACCGGCGAGTCGGGCGTCGGCAAGAGCGAGCTCGGCCTGGAGCTGATCAGCCGCGGCCACGGCCTGGTGGCCGACGACGTGGTGGAGGTCTCGCGCATCGGCGAGGCGGTGCTCGAGGGACGCTGCCCGCCGCTGCTCAAGGACTTCATCGAGGTGCGCGGCCTCGGCGTGCTGAATATCCGCACCATCTTCGGCGAGACCGCGGTGCGCCGCAAGATGAAGCTCAGGCTGGTCGCGCACCTCGCGCGGCCCGCGCCCGGCAGCCGCGACCCGGCCGAGCGCCTGCCGCTCGCCGCGATCGCCGAGGAGATCCTCGGCGTCACGGTGCGCAAGGTGATCATCCCGGTGGCCGCGGGGCGCAACCTCGCGGTGCTGGTCGAGGCCGCGGTGCGCAACGAAATTCTCAAGCTGCGCGGCATCGACTCGATGGCCGAGTTCCTCGCGCGGCAGACGCAGGCAATCCACAAAGGAGACAAGTGATGCTTCGAGCAGTGATTTTGGGGTTGGCAATGGTCGCCATGGCTTGCGCTTACTCCCAGGAGAAAAAGGAAGCGAAGAAACCGCCCACGGCCCAGCAGCAGCGCATGGCAGACTGCAACAAGCAGGCGTCGGCGAAGGGGCTCAAGGGCGACGAGCGCAAGGGCTTCATGAGCGCCTGCCTCAAGGACAAGCCGCAGGACCGCATGGCGAAGTGCAACACCGAGGCGAGCGGCAAGGCAATGAAAGGCGACGCGCGCAAGAAGTTCATGAGCGAGTGCCTCAAAGCCTAGTCCTGGTCAGCGGGCTGTCGGGCTCGGGCAAGAGCATCGCGCTCAAGGTCCTCGAGGATGCCGGCTATTACTGCGTCGACAACCTGCCGGCGACGCTGCTGCTCGAGGTGGTCGACTTCCTCGCCGAGGCGGGGCACGAGCGCGTCGCGGTGAGCGTGGACGCGCGCAGCGCCGCGGCCGCCGCGCTGCCCGAGCACATCGCGCGCCTGCGCGGCCGCGGCCTCGAGTGCCGCGTGCTGTACCTCGAGGCGGCGACGCCCGCGCTGCTGCGGCGCTTCTCCGAGACGCGGCGCCGCCACCCGCTCGCGCTCAGCCTCACCCTGCCCGAGGCGATCGAGCGCGAGCGCGCGCTGCTCGCCGGCGTCGCGGCGCTCGGCAGCCGCATCGACACGAGCGAGCTGCAGCCGCGCGTGCTGCAGAACTGGATCCGCGACCTGCTCGGCCTGGGCGCAGGCGCCCTCACGCTGCTGTTCGAGTCCTTCTCCTACAGGCACGGCATCCCGCTCGACGCCGACTGGGTGCTCGACGCGCGCATGGTGGCGAACCCGCATTACGAGCCCGGCCTGCGCGCGCTCACCGGGCGCGACGCGCCGGTGATCGAGTACCTCGGGCGCGACGCCCAGGCGCAGCGCTGGCTCGAGGACGTGCGCGCCCTGCTCGCGCGCTGGCTGCCCGAGATCGTGCGCGAGAACCGCAGCCACGTCACCGTCGCGATCGGCTGCACCGGCGGGCGCCACCGCTCGGTGTACCTGGCGGAAAAGCTGGCCGCGGCGTTCCGCGCCGACTGGCGCGTGCTGGTCCGGCACCGCGGCCTCGCCCAAGAGGCTTCTGAATAACCGATCTTCCGCTCTTCCCGCTGAACACCGTCCTGTTTCCCGGCGGGCGGCTGCCGCTGCGCGTCTTCGAGAGCCGCTACATGGACATGGCGAAAGGCTGCCTCAAGGACGGCTCTGCCTTCGGCGTGTGCCTGATCCGCGAGGGTAGGGAAGTGGGGGCTCCAGCTACGCCTAACAGCGTGGGTACGCTGGCGAAGATCGTGGAGTGGGACATGCCGCAGCTCGGCGTGCTGCAGGTCACCGCGCGCGGCGAGCGGCGCTTCCGCATCCTCGGGCACCGCGCGCAGGCCGACGGTCTGCTGCGGGGTTCGATTGAAGTCATGAACGATGACATCGATGCGCCGGTACCCGAGGCGCTTGCCGGTTGCGTCAAGCTGCTCGAGCGGGTGATCGAGCAGCATCCCGCGCTGCTGGAACGGCCGCACCGGCTGGAATCGTGCTCGTGGGTAAGCGCGCGCCTGGCCGAGCTCCTGCCGCTGCCGCTGCAGACTAAGCAGGCGCTGCTCGAGCTCGACGACGCCCGCTCGCGCCTGCAGCGGTTGAACGCAACTCTTCTAGAAGCTTCCTGACGGGCGCAGGCACGGCGGCGCGCCGCGCGTCGCCCAGGTCTATCCAGAGAGAATTCTTTATCTTTATCGGCCGGCCCGAGGGGGACCTGACCTCGAGAAGAAACGGCTGAATCCGGAGGCGGAAATGCGTGAAGCCGTGGTCGATGGACGCCAGCTTTTTCGTGGTGCGCGCCGCAACCACCGCCTTCTCCGGAAAGCACCACAGGCCGCCCCAGATCCCGGGCGACGGCCGGCGCTCGAGCAGCACCGTCTCCGCATGCCGGTAGACATACCAGCTGATGTGCCTGAGCGGCAGCGCCTTGCGCGCGCGCGGCGCCGGCAACTCGTGGACGCGGCCCTGCTTCCGCGCCACGCACTGCCGGGCGACCGGGCAGGCGGCGCAGTCGGGCTTCTTGCGGGAGCACAACGTGGCGCCGAGGTCCATCAGCGCCTGCGTGTAGCGCGCGATGCCGCGCTTCGGCAGCAGGCGCTCGGCCAGCGGCCAAAGCTCTTTTTCGACTCCGAAACAGCGCGCGAGGACGCGCTTCGCGTTTCCGTCCAGGATCGCGGCGCGCTCGCCGAACGCGAAGACCGCGACCGCCGCCGCGGTGGAGCGCCCGACCCCGGGCAGTTCCGCGAGCTTTTCCGCGGTATCGGGGAACTCGCCTTCATGTTCAAAAGCTATTTTCTGAGAAGCCAAATGCAAGTTGCGGCCGCGCGCGTAGTAGCCCAGGCCGCTCCAGAGCTGCAGCACCTCGTCCTCCGAGGCCGCGGCGAGCGCTTCCACGCCCGGGTATTTTCGAATAAACCTTTCGAAATAAGGAACGACGGTGGCGACCTGCGTCTGCTGCAGCATCACCTCGGAGAGCCAGATGCGGTAGGGGTCGCGCGTGCCCTGCCACGGCAGGCCGCGCCGGCCGTGCCGGCGTTGCCAACGGATCAGCTTTTCGGCGAAAGACATGCGGTAACATTCTCTCAAATCATGCTGGCGTTCATCCTGCGGCGCGTCGCCCAGGCGGTCCTGGTCATGCTGGCCGTCGGGCTGATCGCGTTCTCGCTGTTCCGCTACGTCGGCGATCCGGTGCTGTTCATGCTGGGGCAGGACGCGACCCCCGAGCAGCGCGTGGAAGTGACGCGCGCGCTCGGCCTCGACCGCCCGTTCTACGTGCAGTACCTGGTGTTCCTCGGCAACGCGGTGCAGGGGGAATTCGGCCTGAGCCTGCGGCAGGTGCAGCCGGTGTCCAGGCTGATCGTCGAGCGCCTGCCGGCGACGCTCGAGCTGTCGATCGTGGCGGCGCTGCTGGCGCTGGTGGCGGGCATACCGATGGGTGTGTATACCGCGCTGCGACCGAGATCTTTTTTTTCAAACATCCTGCTTGCGGTGTCGCTCGCCGGGGTGTCGCTGCCGACGTTCCTCATCGGCATCCTGCTGATCCTGGTGTTCTCGGTGCAGCTCGGCTGGATGCCCTCGTTCGGCCGCGGCGACACGGTGGCGATCGGCTGGTGGACCACGGGACTGCTCACCGCCTCGGGCCTGAAGGCGCTGATCCTGCCCTCGATCACGCTCGGCCTGTTCCAGATGACGCTGATCCAGCGCCTGGTACGCTCGGAGATGCTCGAGGTGCTGCGCACCGACTACATCCGGTTCGCGCGGGCGCGGGGCCTCACCGACCGCGCCGTGCACTTCGGCCACGCGCTGAAGAACACGCTGGTGCCGGTCATCACCATCACCGGGCTGCAGCTCGGCGCGATCATCGCCTTCGCCATCATCACCGAGACCGTGTTCCAGTGGCCCGGGATGGGGCTGCTGTTCATCCAGGCGGTGAGCTTCGCCGACGTGCCGGTGATGGCGGCTTACCTGTGCCTGATCGCGGCTTTCTTCGTGGTGATCAACCTGGTGGTCGATCTCCTTTACTATGCGGTCGACCCGCGGCTCCGCCTGCAACCGGTATGACCAGCCCCGTCGAGCGCATCCGCAGCTACCACGCCGAGCTGAAGGAAGTGCGGCGCGACATCCACGCGCACCCCGAGCTCGCCTTCGAGGAGGCGCGCACCGCGTCGCTCGTCGTCCGGCATCTGAAGAAATGGGGCATCGAAACCCACACCGGCATGGCGAAAACCGGCGTCGTCGGCGTGATTCATGGGAAGAAGAACAACGGCAAAGGGATCGCGCTGCGCGCCGACATGGACTGCCTGCCGATCCACGAGACCAATACCTTCGAGCACAAGTCGCGCAACCAGGGCCGCATGCACGCCTGCGGCCACGACGGCCACACCACGATGCTGCTCGGCGCGGCGCGCTACCTCGCCGAGACGCGCAACTTCGACGGCACCGCCTACGTGATCTTCCAGCCGGCCGAGGAAGGCGGCGGCGGCGGGCAGGTCATGGTGCAGGAAGGCCTGTTCGAGCGCTTCCCGGCGAACGAGGTGTACGCCCTGCACAACTGGCCCGGGCTGCCGCCGGGGCAGATGGCGGTGCGCGCCGGGCCGGTGATGGCCGCCACCGACGAAGTGCAGGTCACGCTGCGCGGCCGCGGCGGCCACGGCGCGATGCCGCACCTCGTGGTCGACCCGGTGGTCGCCGCCGCGCAGGTGATCTCGGCGCTGCAGACCATCGCCAGCCGCAACGTGAACCCGGTCGACCCCGTCGTGGTCAGCATCTGCTCGATGCAGACCAGCCAGGTCGGCGCCTTCAACGTGGTGCCCGAGCACGTGCGCCTGGTGGGGACCGTGCGCAGCTTCCGGCCCGAGACCCGCGACCTCGCGGAGCAGAGGCTGAAACAGATCTGCTCGAAAACCGCTGAAGCCATGGGTTGTACTGCGGAAATCACCTATACCCGCGGCTACCCGGCGACCATCAACAGCGCGCGCGAGGCGCAGTTCGCCGCCGGGGTCGGCGAGCGCCTGTTCGGCAAGGGCAACGTGTTCACCGAGCACGAGCCGACCATGGGCGGCGAGGACTTTTCCTACATGCTGCAGGCGCGCCCGGGCGCGTACGTGTTCCTGGGCCAGGGCTCAGGTCCCCACTCCACCCAGGGCGGCTGTTTCCTGCACAATCCGGGCTACGATTTCAACGACGAGGTGATTCCCCTCGGCGCGGGCTACCTCGCCGCGCTGGTGGAGGAGTCGCTGCCGATCAAATAAGGAGGAGAGATGAGAACCCTGTTGCTGATAGCTGCGCTGGCAGCCGTTCCCGCGCAGGCCGCAAACCTGAAATGGGCGGCGCAGAACGACATCCTGACGCTCGACCCGCACTCGCAGAACCACGCCACCACCAACTCGATCCTGCAGCACACTTACGAAGGGCTCACCCGCTACACCAAGGACTACAAGACCGAGCCCGCGCTCGCGGTGAGCTGGAAGCAGCTCTCCGACACGCAATGGCGCTTCAACCTGAGGAAGGGCGTCAAGTTCCACGACGGCAGCCCGTTCAGCGCCGACGACGTGGTGTTCTCCTTCGGCCGCATCCAGCAGAAGCAGGGCACGATGCAGATCTACGTCACCGGCGTGAAGGAGGTAGTCAAGGTCGACGACTTCACCGTCGACTTCATCCTCTCGGGGCCGGTGCCGATCCTGCTCAGGAACATCGTCGACTTCCGCATCATGAGCAAGGCCTGGGCGGAGAAGACCAACTCGCAGAACGTGCAGGACTACGCCAAGAAGCAGGAGACCCACGCCTCGCGCAACACCAACGGCACCGGCCCCTACACGATCAAGGGCTGGGCGCCCGACCAGGAAATCGTCTTCGTCCACCACAAGGGCTGGTGGGGCAGGCTCGACGGCAACGCGACCGACGTGGTCTACAACCCGGTGAAGTCGGACGCGACCCGGGTCTCGGCCCTCCTCGCCGGCGACGTGGACCTGGTCACCGACCTGCCGGTGCAGGACGTCGATCGCCTGCGCAAGGACGCCAAGACCAAGGTGCTCGACGGCCACGAGGTGCGCACCATCTTCATCGGCATGGACCAGCACAGCGCCGAGCTCAAGTACTCGAACGTCAAGGGCAAGAATCCGTTCAAGGACATCCGTGTGCGCCATGCGCTCAACATGGCGGTCGACCGCGAGGCGATCAAGCGCGTGGTGATGCGCGGGCTGTCGATCCCGGCGGGCATCATGGTCGCGCCCGGCGTGCACGGCTACGCGAAGGACATCGACGTGGTGATGAAGCCCGATCCGGCGGGCGCGAAGAAGCTGCTGGCCGAAGCGGGCTACCCCGACGGCTTCGAGTTCACCCTCGACTGCCCGAACAACCGCTACGTGAACGACGAGAAGATCTGCCAGGCGCTGGTCGGCATGTGGGCCAAGGCCGGGCTCAAGCCGAAGCTGAACTCGATCCCGTTCGCCAACTTCATCCCGAAGATCCTCAACTTCGACTCCAGCGCCTACCTGCTGGGCTGGGGCGTGGCGACCTTCGACGCGCAGTACATGCTGCAGTCGCTGGTGCGCACCAAGACCACCGGCGCCGACGGCAACTTCAACCAGGGCCGCATCTCGGACCCGAAGCTCGACAACACCATCGACGCGATCAAGATCGCGACCGACCCGCGCGCGCGCGATGCGCTGCTGCGCGAGGGCCTCGTCAACACGCGCGACCAGCACTACTACGTGCCGATCCACCATCAGCTGCGCCCATGGGCGATGAAGAAGGCCGTCAGCACGGTGCACAGCGCGGATGACCGCCACCAGTCGCGCTACACCCGCGTCGGCGGAGGAACCTGATTCTCCGGAGACTCTGGGAGCACGATCTCGCCTGGAGCTTCCGCCGCTCGCCGGTTACGGTCGTCGCCGCGGCGCTGACGCTCATCTGCGTCGGCGCCGCGCTCCTCTCCCCCTGGATCTCGCCGCAGGACCCGTTCGACGCCGCCGCGCTTGACCTGAACGCGGCGTTCAAGCCGCCGGCGTGGGTGGCCGGCGGCGACGACGCCTTTCCGCTGGGCACCGACAACCAGGGGCGCGACATCCTGTCGACCATCATGCACGGCGCGCGCATCTCGCTCGGCATCGGCTTCGCCTCGGTGTTCTTCGCCCTGGTGCTGGGGGTTTCCCTGGGATTGCTTTCCGGATATGTCGGCGGTCGCGTGGATGCGTTCATCATGCGCATCGCTGACGTGCAGCTCTCGTTTCCCGCGATCCTGATCGCGCTGCTGATCGACGGCGTGGCGCGCGTCGCGCTGCCGAGCGAGCGGCACGACGACATCGCGATCCCGGTGCTGATCCTGTCGATCGGCCTCGCCGGCTGGGTGCACTACGCGCGCACGGTGCGCGGCTCGACCATGGTCGAGAAGGGCAAGGAGTACGTGCAGGCCGCGCGCGTCATCGGGCGGCGGCCGCTCGCGATCATGCTGTCGCACGTGCTGCCGAACGTGATGGGGCCGGTGCTGGTGATCGGCACGATCCACATCGCCACCGCGATCATCACCGAGGCCACGCTCTCCTTCCTGGGCGTGGGCGTGCCGGCCACCCGGCCCTCGCTCGGCACGCTGCTCCGCGTCGGCAACGAGTTCCTCTACTCGGGCGAGTGGTGGATCACGGTGTTCCCGGGCGCGGCGCTGGTGATCCTCGTGCTGTCGGTCAACCTGCTGGGCGACTGGCTGCGCGACGCGCTGAATCCCAAGCTGCGATGATCCTGGAAGTCGAAGATCTGACGGTGCAGTTCCCGACGCGGCGCGGCACGCTGACCGCGGTCGATTCGATCAGCTTTTCCATCGCACCCGGCGAAGTGCTGGGCGTGGTCGGCGAGTCGGGCGCCGGCAAGTCGATCACCGGCATGGCGGTGATCGGGCTGCTCGAGCCGCCGGGGCGCATCGCGGCGGGCGAAGTGCGGCTCGAGGGCCGGCGCATCGACCGCCTGCCGCACGAGGAGCTGCGCCGCATCCGTGGCCGAAAGATCGGGGTTATCTTCCAGGACCCGCTCACCTCGCTTAACCCGCTGTACACCATCGGGCAGCAGCTCGAGGAGACCATATTGACTCATTTGAAGGTCTCTCCGAAGACCGCCCGGGAGAGGGCCTTGTCTTTGTTGAGCGAAGTCGGCATCCCCGCGCCCGAGGCGCGCTACGACAGCTACCCGCACCAGTTCTCCGGCGGCATGCGCCAGCGCGTGGTGATTGCCCTCGCGCTCGCTGCCGAGCCGAAGCTGCTGATCGCCGACGAGCCGACCACCGCGCTCGACGTCTCGATCCAGGCGCAGATCATCGCGCTGCTCAAGCGCCTCGCCGGCGAGCGCGGCGCCGCGGTGATGCTGATTACCCACGACATGGGCGTGATCGCCGAGACCGCGCAGCGCGTGGCGGTGATGTACGCCGGGCGCATCGCCGAGATCGGCCCGGTGCGCGACGTGATCCACGCCCCGCGCCATCCTTATACCGTCGGGCTGATGGGCTCGATCCCGCGCATTGGTTCTGAACGCCTCGTCCAGATCGACGGGGCCATGCCGAGATTGAATGCGATTCCGCCGGGCTGCGCGTTCAACCCGCGCTGTCCGCAGCGCTTCGCGCGCTGCCTCGCCGAGCGCCCTGGCCTGCTGGACGCGGGCGCGAGCCGCGCCGCCTGCTGGCTGCATGCACCTGCTTAAGCTCGAGTCCGTCAGCCGCGACTTCGACGTCTCGCGGCCCTGGCTCAACCGCGTGATCGAGGGCGAGCCGCGGCGCATGCTGCGCGCGGTCGACCGCGTGAGCTTCGAGGTGCAGCCCGGCGAGACGCTCGGGCTGGTCGGCGAGTCGGGCTGCGGCAAGTCGACCGTCGCGCGCCTGATCGTCGGCCTGTACGCGCCCACCGAGGGCCGCCTCGAGTTCCGCGGCCGGCGCATGCAGATGATCTTCCAGGACCCCTACGCCAGCCTGAACCCGCGCTGGCGCGTGCGCAAGATCGTCGCGGAGCCGCTGAAGTTCCTGAATGGAGGAATACCACGGGCGGAGGAATTACCCCGGGTCACTCAACTCCTGAAGCAGGTCGGCCTGTCGCCCGACGACGCCGAGCGCTACCCGCACGAATTCTCCGGCGGCCAGCGCCAGCGCATCTCGATCGCGCGCGCGCTCGCCGGCGAGCCCGACCTGCTGATCTGCGACGAGCCGACCTCGGCGCTCGACGTCTCGGTGCAGGCGCAGATCCTGAACCTGATGGCCGAGCTGCAGGAGCGCCTCGGCCTCACCTACGTGTTCATCTCGCACAACCTCGCGGTGGTTTCGCTGGTCGCCGACCGGGTCGGCGTGATGTACTTCGGCCGGATCGTCGAGCTGGCAGGCGCTTCGGACCTGTTTGCGCGACCGCGACATCCCTATACGCGCATGCTGCTCGACGCGGTGCCAGACCTCGGGATGACCGGCAAGCCGCGCACGCCGGTCGCGGGCGAAGTCCCCAACCCGCTCGCGCCGCCGCCGGGCTGCGCCTTCCACCCGCGCTGCCCGCACGCCAACGAGCGCTGCCGGAGCGAAACGCCGCGCGTCATCAACGACGTCGCCTGCCACGCCGTCGAGGAAGGCCGGATCTAGGACTTACGAAGGTTCGCGACGCCGAAGGGGACGTGCCCGGCGGCGACGTGCAGCCGCGCCGAGTCGACGTGGCCGCGCTGGTCGTCGAAGTAGAAGTCGGGCTCGAACGCTTTCAGGAACGCGCCCTTGTCGAGCCCGCCGAGGAACATCGCCTCGTCCACCGCGATGTTCCATTCCATGAGCGTGCGCACCGCGCGCTCGTGCGCCGGGGCGCTTCGCGCAGTTACAAGAGCTGTTCTAACGCGAACCGGAACGTCGGTTCCCGCCGCCGCCTGCAATCTGTGCAGCGCTTCGAGCAGCGGCTTGAAGGGGCCGGGCGGCAGCGGCTGCAGCGCGCGCAAGGCTTCGTGCTTGGTGAACGCGTCCAGCCCGTCGCGCTGGTAGACGCGCTCGGCTTCGTCCGAGAACAGCACCGCGTCGCCGTCGAAGGCGATGCGCACCTCGTCGGCGTGGCGGCTCGCCGCCTGCGCCGACTCGGGATAGACGCGCGCCGCCGGCACCTTGGCCTCGAGCGCGCCGATGACGTCCTGCTCGTTGGCCGACAGGAACAGGTTGGCTTTCAGCGAATCCAGGTAGTGGTAGGGATTGCGGCCGCGCGTGAACACGCCGCGCTCGATCCCGAGGCCCGCCTGCTTCGCCGAGCGGAACACGCGCAGGCCGGACACCGGGTCGTTCTTGGAGAGGACCACCACCTCGACGCGGCTCTGGGCCGGCGTATTGAACGCGAGCAGCTTCTTCACCAGCGGGAACGCCACGCCCTCGCGCGCCGGCACGTCGAGCCGGGCATACTGCAGGGCGATGTACGCGCCCTCGCCGTCGCTCTCGAACACGCGGTTCTCTTCCTCGAAGTCGAAGAGGGCCCGCGACGAGATCGCCACCACCAGCTTGCCTTCGACGGAGTACGGCAATAGCCCTCCCCCGCCCTGATTATCAGGGCTGGATGCTGATGGTGACGCCTTCGCTGCCCGGGTTGCTGCCGCGGCTGCGCAGGTCGACATAGCGCGCGCCGAGCCGGCGGCCGTCGAGGCTGCGGATCACCGCGCCGCCCCGCACCGGCTCCTGGTAGCCGACGATGGCGCCGCCCGCGTCGTACAGCGGCTGGTAGTACGTGATGCGCTCGAATTCCTCGAGAGTCTCGACATCCGTCAGCCGCTCCTTGTGGCCGATCACGTGGCCCTGCTCGTTCTTCAGGGGCTCGGTGGCGACGTACCGGTATTCGACCGCTTGTGGTGCGCATCCGGCCGCCAGGCAGGTCGCCAGCAGGCAGGCCGCCAGCGGCGTCATCCGTGGTGCGCGTGTCATTTCGTCTCCTTTGGAGCGGGTGATGGGAATCGAACCCACGTATTCAGCTTGGGAAGCTGATGTTCTGCCATTGAACTACACCCGCGCCGGAAAGGATTGTATATAAACTTTCCGGCATGAAGATCGTTTCGGACGAAACCATCGCGGCGCGCGCGGGCTGGAGCCGCGAGATCAAGCGCGGCCGGGTGCTGCGGCTGGTGGACCTCGAGGGAAAGCAGGCGGTCGATTTCCTCTGCTACAACGCGCGCGACTACGAGGACCGTTACGCCGCCGCCGACACGATGAAGATCAACGGCAACATCTTCATCCGCAAGGGCAGCGTGATCTACTCGGTGAACTGCAACGCGATGTTCACCGTGGTCGACGATACCTGCGGCTTCCACGACACCATCGGCGGCTGCTGCTCCTCGGCGCTCAACCGCAAGCGCTACGGCAAGCCCGGCGATCCCAACTGCCGGCAGAACTTCCTCGACCAGCTCGCGCGCCACGGCATGGGAGCGCGCGACATGGTCGCCAACATGAACTTCTTCATGTACGTCCCGGTGGCCGCCGACGGCGCCATGGACATGGGGCCGAGCATCTCCAAGCCAGGCGACTACCTCGACCTGCGCGCGGAGATGGACGTGCTCGCGGTGATCTCCAACTGCCCGCAGATGAACAATCCGGTCAACGACTACAACCCTACTCCGGTGCGGGCTATCGTCTACGAGCCCGGGAGATAATCCGGGACATGATCCAACGCGTGCTTTCCGCCCTTCTGGGCTTACTGTTCCTGGTGCTGGTTTTCCTGTTCACGTCCCTGCTCGTGGCAATCGCCTTGACCCTGGGGCTGCTGCTGGCGGGCTGGGCGTGGTGGCGCTCACGCAAGCGCGGCGGCACGGTGATCGAGGGCGAATACCGTGTCGTGCGGGACAGGAAGTATCATCTGAAACCATGATCCAGGTGACGGTAAACGGCGCCGCGCACCGTTTCGAGCGGCCGCTCGAAGTGACGGCATTGCTTTCCACGCTGCAGCTCGCGGGGAAAAAAGTGGCCGTGGAGCGCAACGGCGAGATCGTGCCGAAGAGCGCGCACGCGAGCACCCTGCTCGCCGACGGCGACCGGCTGGAGATCGTGGTCGCCGTCGGAGGGGGTTGATCTTGAAAGATCAATTAATCATTGGCGGCAAGAGCTACACCTCGCGCCTGCTCGTCGGCACCGGCAAGTACCGCGACTTCGCGCAGACGCGCGCCGCGGTCGAGGCTTCGGGCGCCGAGATCGTGACGGTGGCGATCCGGCGCACCAACATTGGCCAGAACCCGAACGAACCGAGCCTGCTCGAGGCGCTGCCACCGTCGAAATACACCTACCTCCCGAACACTGCCGGCTGCTACAGCGCCGCGGATGCGGTGCGCACGCTGCGCCTCGCGCGCGAGCTGCTCGACGGGCACGACCTGGTCAAGCTCGAGGTGCTGGGCGACCCGCACACGCTGTACCCGAACATGCCGGAGACCCTGAAGGCCGCCGCCGAGCTGGTGCAGGAAGGCTTCAAGGTCATGGTGTACTGCTCCGACGACCCGATCCAGGCGCAGATGCTCGAGGCCGCGGGCTGCGTCGCGATCATGCCGCTCGCCTCCCTCATCGGCTCGGGCATGGGCATCCTCAACCCCTGGAACCTGCAGCTCGTGATCGAGAAGGTGAAGCTGCCGGTGCTGGTCGACGCCGGCGTCGGCACCGCCTCCGACGCGGCGATCGCGATGGAGCTCGGCTGCGACGGCGTGCTCATGAACACCGCCATCGCCGCGGCGCGCGACCCGGTGATGATGGCGCGGGCGATGAAGAAGGCGATCGAAGCCGGCCGCGAGGCCTTCCTCGCCGGCCGCATGCCGAAGAAGCTCTATGCGGCCGCGCCGAGCTCGCCCACCGAAGGAAAGATCGCTCCGAAGGCGGCTTGAACCGCCCCATCAGAAGCTACGTCCTGCGCCAAGGCCGGACGACTCCGGCGCAAAAGCGCGCCCTGGAAGAACTGTTCCCCAAGTACGGCATTGCTTTTTCGCGCGAAAAGATCTCCTCCACCCGCAGCCTGGTGCTCGAGATCGGCTCGGGCATGGGCGAGACTACCGTCGCGATCGCGAAGGCGCATCCCGAGGTCGACTTCATCGCGATCGAAGTGCATGGGCCGGGCGTCGGAAGCCTGTTGAACATGATCGAAAGAGAACAGCTCGCAAACGTGCGCGTCATCCGCCACGACGCGCCGGAAGTCCTCACGCACATGATCCCGGACGGCGCGCTCGCGGCGATCCACCTGTTCTTCCCCGACCCCTGGCCGAAGAAGCGCCACCACAAACGCCGCCTGGTGCAGCCGGGGTTTGCCGCCCTGGCGGCCAGCAAGCTGCGAGCGGGAGGAATCCTGCACGCGGCGACCGACTGGCCGGAGTATGCCGAGCACATGAAGGAGGTGTTCTCGCAGGAAGCGCTGCTCGAGCCCGCGGTCGCGGGCTTTACCGCGAGGCCGGTGACGAAATTCGAATCGCGCGGGCGCCGGCTGGGACATCCGGTGCGCGACCTGGTGTTTCGCCGGAAAGGAAAAGCTCCAGCAGCTCGTTGAGGAAGCGGCCGCCGCGCGCGCTCGGGCGGACGCGCTTCCAGTCGCGCTCGAGGAGTCCCCGCGCCTCGGCTTCCTGCAAGCGCGTTTCGACCGCGGTCAGCGGCAAGCCCGTACGCTGAGTGAAAAGCTGAACCGAAAAGCCCTCCACAAGTCGCAGCGCGTTCAGCATGAACTCGAACGGAAGCTCCGCGGGGGAGATCACCTTTTCCGCAGCAAGAGTATTCCCCTGACTCATGTATTCCCGCGGCTGCCTGGCGCGCTCGTGCCGGGTGATGCGATCGGGGAAGCTGATCTTGCCGTGGGCGCCCGCGCCGATGCCAAGGTAGTCGCCGAATTCCCAGTAGTTGAGGTTGTGGCGGCAACGGTGACCGGGGCGGGCGAATGCCGAGGTCTCGTAGTGCTGATAGCCTTCCTGAGCCAGGATGTTCTCGATCATGAGCTGCATGTCGGCGGTCTCGTCGTGCTCCGGAAGCTGCGGCGGCTTGCTCCAGAACACGGTGTTGGGCTCGATCGTGAGCTGATAGGCCGACACGTGCGGGACGCCAGCGCGCGCGGCCTCCCCGATGTCGGCGCGCGCCATCGCCGCGCTCTGCCCGGGCAGGCCGTACATCAGGTCGATATTGACGTTGTCGAAGCTCGCGCGTGCCGCCTCGATGGCGCGGCGCGCCTCGTCTGCCGAATGGATGCGGCCGAGCCGCGTGAGCATCCGGTCGTCGAAGCTCTGCACGCCGATCGAGATGCGGCTGACGCCTGCCGCGCGAAAGCCCCGGAAACGCGCCGCCTCGACCGCGCCGGGGTTCGCCTCCAGCGTGACCTCGGCATCGGGCTCGAGCGGCAGGCGGGCGCGCACGCCGGAAAGGAGCGCGTCGATTGCCTGCGGGGAGAACAGGCTCGGCGTGCCGCCGCCGATGAATACGCTCGTGAGCCGCCGGCCCCAGACGGAAGGCAGCAGGCCCTCCAGGTCGGCAATCAGCTTCTCGACGTATTCCTTTTCGGGGAGCTCTCCGGAGCGCTCATGCGAGTTGAAGTCGCAATACGGGCACTTGCGCACGCACCAGGGGATGTGCGCATACAGCGCAAGCGGCGGCAGCGCGGCCAGGCGCACGGCGCCGGGTTTCTCAAGAACCATCACCGAGCAAAGCTACCAGTTTCCCGAAGGCGATGCCCCGGTGGCTGATGCGGTTTTTCTCCGCGGGCGCCAGCTCGGCTGCAGTTTTTCCGAAAGAAGGGAGAAAAAACAGCGGATCGTAGCCAAACCCGTTTGCACCCCGGGGCGCGCGCGCGATCTCGCCGCGCCAGATGCCTTCGGCCACCAGCGGGCGAGGATCTTCGGGATGAAGCACGAGGACCATCGCGCAACAGTAATAGGCTTTGCGATTTTCCTTGACGTGCAGAAGAAGCTTTTCATTGTTCCGCGCATCCCGCTGCGCCCGGTCCCCGTCGCTGCCCGCGTAGTAGGCCGAATGCACACCCGGCGCGCCGCCGAGCGCCTCGACGCACAGGCCCGAGTCGTCGGCGAGCGCCGGGAGGCCCGCGGCGCGGCTCGCGTGGCGCGCCTTGGCGAGCGCGTTCTCGAGGAAGCTGGCGTGCGGCTCGCGCGCTTCCGCAATACCCAGAACCTGTTGTGGAATGACTTCGATGGCGAGAGGCGCGAGCAATTCGCCGATCTCCCGCAGCTTGCCCGGGTTCGACGACGCGAGAACGAGCTTCACCGCAGGGATTTCTCTTGAGCTTCAACCATCCTCGTTCCACGCCATGGCGACCACCGACACGTTGTCGCATTGGGATCCCGCGCGGGTCTCGGCGAGCGCGGTGAGCTCGGGGATTGCCTCCTCGAGCGGCCGGGCGAGGAGCGCGTGCATCATCTGGCGCGGGGTCAGCGGTCCCCAGAAGCCGTCGGAGCATACGAGCACGATGTCGTCCTTCGCAAGGCGCGCGCCGGCCGCGGGCTCCACGCGCGGCGCCTGGTAGCCGCCGAGGCAGGCGAGCAGGCGGTTGCGGTGCGGGTGGGTCGCCGCCGCCTCCTCGCGGATGCGGCCCTCGTCGACCAGGCGCTGCACCACGGTATGGTCGCGCGAGCGCGCCACGATGCGGCCCTTGCGCACGAGATAGAAGCGGCAATCGCCGACGTGCGCCCAGAACGCGTGGCCGTCTTGCACCACGCAGGCGGCGATCACCGTGCGCGGCGTCTCCGGCAGGTCGCGCTTCTGCGCCTCGCGCACGATCGCGGCGTGCGCGGCGCCGAGCGTGCGCGCGAGGAACCCCGCCGGGTCGTCCAGCCCCGCCCGGGCCTCTCCCATGAATGCCGCGCCGAGGATGTCGATCGCGATCTGCGCCGCCACCTCGCCATGCTGATGGCCGCCGAGCCCGTCGGCGACCGCCAGCAGCACCGCGCCGCCCGCCTCCCAGTAGCCGATGCGGTCCTCGTTGATCTCGCGGGCCCCGACGCGGCTAGCCTGGACGATGGTCGGGCTTTTCACCGAGCAGGGATTTCTGCAGTTCGAGCACGCTCTGCGGGCGCTGCAAGTGGCCGAGCCGCAGGCACCAGTCGACGATCTCGAGGAGCTCCGGCGCGTACTTGCCCGCGAACGCGCGGCTCGCCGGCACCACCAGGTCCTGGTCGAGCCGCTGGTTCGCCGGTTGCGGCGCGGCGCCGGCAAAGCAGGCATACATCGTCGCGCCGATCGAGTAGATGTCGCTCCACGGGCCGAGCAGCTCGCGCTTGAGGTGCATCTCGGGCGGCGCGAAGCCCGGCGTGTACGTCGGCGGCAGCTTCAGGCCCTCGGCCGAGAGTATCTGCCGCGCGGCGCCGAAGTCGATGAGCAGCGGCGTGCCGTCGTTGCGCAGGTAGACGTTCGCCGGCTTGATGTCGAGGTGCAGCAGCTTCTCCTTGTGCACCTCGCGCAGGCCGTCGAGCAGCTGGGCGAAGGTGTTGCGCACCCAGAGCTCCTCGAGCGCGCCGCGGCGGCTCCGGATGTGCTCCTGCAGCGTGCGGCCGCGCTCGTAGCGCATCACCAGGTACACCGTCTCGTTCGCGCGGAAGAAATCGAGCACGCGCATCACGTTCGGGTGCGACAGGCGCGCGAGTGTGCCCGCCTCCTCGAAGAAGCATTTCATCCCGGCGCGGAACCGCGCCAGGTCTTCGCTCGGAACCTGCGGGGCCTGCGGCTGCTCGGCGCCGTTGACGCGCAGCGCGAGCGTGGACGGCAGGTATTCCTTGATCGCGACCGGGGTCTCGTTCTCGTCGTGCGCGAGGTAGACGAAGGAGAAGCCGCCGGCGGCGAGCACGCGGCGAATACGGTATTTCTGCAGCTCGGTGCCTTCGGGAAGCGGTTGGTTGGCTTGCGATGGCATCTACCCTATGATACGCGGCGCTTGTCACTTCCCGTTCAGAGCATGACCGGCTACGCCGCGGCGTCGGCCGGGTCCCCCCGCGGAACGCTGAGCCTCGAGTTGCGTTCGGTGAACGCGCGCTTTCTCGACCTGCAGTTCCGCATCGCCGACGAGCTGCGCGCGCTCGAGCCGATGCTGCGCGAGAGCATCGCGGCGCGCGTGACGCGCGGCAAGGTGGACTGTCGGCTGTCGCTCGCGCAGGGCGCGGCGCAGGTCGCCCCGCGGTTGAACGCCGAAGCGCTCGCCCGGCTCAAGCGCCTCGCCGACGCGGCGAAGAAAACCTTCCCCAGGGCGGCGCCGCTGCGCATCGCCGACCTGCTGCGCTGGCCCGGGGTGATCGCCGAGGACGCCGACGAGGAGAGCCTGCGCGGCGCGGTGAGCGCGCTCTGCCGCCGCGCGCTCGAAGAGCTCGCGGCGGCGCGCGCGCGCGAGGGCGCGAAGCTCGCCGCGGGCATCGTCGAGCGCGTGCGCGCGATGCGCGGGCGCGTCGAGCAGGTCGCACCGCTCATGCCCCAGGCGCTCAAGGCGTATCGGGAAAAAATCGGCGAGCGACTGAGGGAGGCCATCGGCCCGGCGCTCCCATCGGCCGACGACGAGCGCATCCGCGCCGAGGTGGCGCTGTTCGCCGCCAAGGCCGACGTCGACGAGGAGCTCGAGCGGCTGCGCGCGCACCTGGGCGAAGTGGAGCGCGTCCTCGCCGGCGGCGGAGCGGTCGGCAAGCGGCTCGACTTCATCGCGCAGGAGCTCAACCGGGAGGCGAACACGCTCGCCTCCAAGGCGGCGAGCGCGGCGATCTCGGACTGCGCGCTCGAGCTGAAGCTGCTCGTCGAGCAGATCCGCGAGCAAGCGCAGAACATTGAGTAAGCCGAAAGGCCGGCTGTTCGTCATCGCCGCGCCCTCGGGCGCGGGCAAGACGTCGCTCGTCGACGCGCTGATGCGCGACGACCCGAGCCTCAAGCTTTCCATCTCCTACACCACGCGGCCGCCGCGCCCCGGAGAGAAGCACGGCGTCGATTACCACTTCGTCGACGACGCCACGTTCCTCGGCATGCGCGGCCGCGGCGAGTTCCTGGAAAACGCCGAGGTGCACGGCTATCGCTACGGCACCTCGCAGCGGGTGATCACCGAGTCGCTGGCGAGGGGTGAAGACCTGATCCTGGAAATCGACTGGCAGGGCGCGCGCCAGGTGCGCGGTATCTATCCCGACTGCGTCGGCATCTTCATCCTGCCGCCCTCGGTCGAGGAGCTCGAGCGCCGCATGCGCGCGCGCGGCCAGGATGCCGATGCCGTCATCCAGCGCCGGCTGGAGGCCGCCCGGGGCGAGATCGACCACGCCGGCGAGTTCGATTACGCTATAATTAACAAGGACTTCGAAACCGCCAAGCGCGAGCTGGCGGAAATCATCAAGAAGGAAAGACCAAAGCCCCATGGCGCGCATCACCGTTGACGACTGCCTCAAGAGGATTTCCAACCGCTTCCAGCTCACGCTGGCGGCGACTTACCGCGCGCGCCAGCTCAGCGCCGGCGCGAGCCCGCTGGTCGAGCCGAACCGCGACAAGTCGACCGTGATCGCGCTGCGCGAAATCGCCTCGGGCAAGGTCGGCACCGAAGTGCTGAAGCGCAGCGCTACACCGGTTACCGCACCTCCGGGGCTTTAAACCGAAAATCATCCGCGTGGGGTAATCTGACCCCATGGCGGCGACTGCCCCCCTCCTCGACGACGGCCGCTTCGGCTACCTGAAGCCGAAGGACGTGGCGCGCCTCGCCGAGGCCTACCGCTTCTCCGAGGCGGCGCACGCCGGCCAGACCCGGCAGTCGGGCGACCCTTACATCTCGCACCCGCTCGCGGTGGCCGAGATCCTCGCCGACTGGCGCCTCGACGGCCAGACGCTGATGGCGGCGCTGCTGCACGACGTCACCGAGGACACCTCGGTCACCAAGGACGAGATCTCGGACACCTTCGGCCGGCCGGTGGCCGAGCTGGTCGACGGCGTCTCCAAGCTCGACAGGATCGAGTTCCAGTCGGCCGAGGACGCGCAGGCCGAGAACTTCCGCAAGATGCTGCTCGCCATGGCGCGCGACGTGCGCGTCATGCTGATCAAGCTCGCCGACCGCCTGCACAACATGCGCACGCTCGGCGCGGTGCCGCCCGCCAAGCGCCGCCGCATCGCGCGCGAGACGATGGAGATCTACGCCCCGATCGCCAACCGCCTCGGCCTGAACACCCTGTACCACGAGCTGCAGGAGCTCGCGTTCTCGCACCTCTACCCCACGCGCTTCAAGGTGCTCGCCAAGGCGACCAAGGCGGCGCGCGGCAACCGGCGCGAGATGATCGGCCGCACGCTGGAGGCGATCAAGCGCAGGCTCGCCGAGGCGAAGATCGCGGCGAGCGTGTTCGGCCGCGAGAAGCACGTCCATTCCACCTACCGCAAGATGATCGAGAAGCACCTTTCGTTCTCGGAAGTGCACGACATCTTCGGCTGCCGCGTCATCGTGGCCGACGTCCCGGCGTGCTACCTCGCGCTCGGCACCCTGCACGCGCTCTACAAGCCGATCCCCGGCAAGTTCAAGGACTACATCGCGATCCCGAAGGCGAACGGCTACCAGTCGATCCACACCGACCTCATCGGCCCCTACGGCGTGCCGGTCGAGGTGCAGATCCGCACTGAGCAGATGCACCGCCTGGCCGAGGCGGGCGTCGCCTCGCACTGGATGTACAAGGACGACGCCGACAAGCTCTCCGAGCTGCAGAAGCAGACGCACCGCTGGCTGCAGTCGCTGCTCGAGATCCAGCACCAGTCGGGCGACCCGCAGGAGTTCCTCGAGCACGTCAAGGTGGACCTGTTCCCCGACGAGGTCTACGTGTTCACGCCCAAGGGCAAGATCCTGTCGCTGCCGCGCGGCGCCACCGCGGTCGACTTCGCCTACGCGGTGCACACCGACATCGGCAACCGCTGCGTGGCCGCCAAGGTGAACGGCGAGCTGGTTCCATTGCGAACTGAGCTTCGCAATGGGGATCGCGTCGAGATCATCACCGCGAGCCACGCCAAGCCGAGCCTCGGCTGGCTGCAGTACGTGCGCACCGGCAAGGCGCGCTCCAACATCCGCCACTTCCTGAAGACCATGCAGTATGAGGAGTCCGCCGGGCTGGGCGAGCGGCTGCTCGATCAGGCGCTGCGCGCCCTGAAGGGCTCGCTCGTCGAAGTCGAGGACGCCGCGTGGGAGCGCATGGTCCGCGACAGCGGCGCGCGCTCGCGCGAAGAGCTCCTCGCCGACATCGGCCTGGGCAAGCGCCTGCCGGCGGTGGTGGCACGCCGGCTACTGAAGAAGGCTGATCTGGAAGAAGGCAAGGCCGCGGGCAGCGTCACCATCCGCGGCACCGAGGGCATGGCGGTGCAGCTCGCCACCTGCTGCCGGCCGATCCCGGGCGACGCCATCGTCGGCTCGATCAAGAAGGGCCAGGGCCTGGTGGTGCACAACTCGGAATGCCGCGCGATCGTGCGCTCGCGCAAGAACGAGCCCGACCAGTGGATCGACGTCGAGTGGGATCCGCGCACCGCGCGCCTGTTCCAGGCGGCGATCGACGTCACGGTCACCAACCAGCGCGGCGTTCTCGCCAAGGTAGCCTCCGAGATCGCCGAGGCCCGTTCGAACATCGACTCGATCAGCATGGAGGAAGACCGCACCGTTTTTACCACGATGCATTTCGTGATCGAGGTCTCCAACCGCCAGCACCTTGCGCGCGTGATGCGCGCCCTGCGCCGACTACCCGACGTCAAGAGGCTCTCCCGCGTCCGGGAGTAGCGCCTAGCCGTTCAGTTCTCGAATTCGCACCCGAGCTGCCGCAGGGTTTTTTCAAACTGGGCGCGGTTGTTGTCGCCCTTGCCGATGTCCTTGAAGGTGCGCGTCTCCATCTCGTGCTTCTCGTGCGCGAGCCTGTGGACCGCCTCCACGTCCTGGTACGGAACGCACAGCAGCCCGTCGTCGTCGCCGACCACGAGATCGCCCGGCTCGATCGCCATGCCGTCGAGCGCGACGGTGACGTTGATCTCCCCGGGGCCGTTCTTGTAGGGCCCGCGGTGGGTGACGCCCGCGGCGTAGACCGGGAAGTCGTGCTTGCGGATGTAGCCGACGTCGCGCACCGCGCCGTTGATCACGATGCCGGCGAAGCCCTTCGCCTGGCAGTAGGCGAGCATGCGCTCGCCGATGATCGAGTTGGTGAGCTCGCCGCCCGCGTCGACCACGATCACGTCGCCCTTCTGCGCCAGGTTGAGCGCCATGTGCACCATCAGGTTGTCGCCCGGCGCGGTGCGCACCGTCAGCGCCGGCCCGGCCATCGCGCCCCCGGCGTGGTACGGGCGCAGGCGCGCGCCGCCCGCGCTGACGCGGAACATCGAATCGCTGATATTGGCCACCGGAATCCTGCGAAACTTGTCGACCCATGCGGCATCGACCTGGCGCTTGCGCTTGAGAACCCTGAACCCCGCCGGCATACGCCTCCTCCGTTCGGCTGTGAACGCGGCAGTATGCATGATGCTCGCTGACGCGGCATGACGAAGGCCGTCACCGACATCATCGCGTACCTGATCATGCCGCCGGCCGGGCCGCTGCTGGCAGCTCTCGCCGGGCTCCTGCTGATCCGCCGCTACCGGCGCCTCGGCGTGGCGCTCGGCGCGTTCGGCATCGCAATACTGTGGATCCTGAGCCTGCCGGTCGTGGGTAATGGCCTGCTGCGATTCCTGGAGCCGCCTCCAGTCGTAAAAGCGGACCTTGCGGCGGTCGAGGCGATCGTCATCCTCGGCGCCGGCGTCATCGAGCATCCCCCCGAGTATGCCGAGCCCGTGCCCGCCAGCCATACCTTCGCGCGCGTGCGCTACGGGGCGCTACTTGCCCGCGAGACGGGGATACCGATCCTCGTCACTGCAGGCACGCGCTATGGCAGGGTGCCGGAGGCCGAGGTAATGGCGCGCGTGCTGAAAAGCGACTTCGCGATCGCGCCGCGCTGGATCGAGAACGCCTCCGCCACTACAGCGGAGAACGCCGCGCGGTCATTTGCCATGCTGGCGCGCGAGCGGAAAACACGGATTGCGCTCGTCACTACCGCCTGGCACATGCCGCGCGCAAAGCGGGCATTCGAAGCCGCGGGCTTTACCGTCGTGCCTGCCGCTACCGCCTACGGCTCGCGCGAGCCGTTGCGTCCCCTCGACTTCCTGCCGAGCGCCACCGGCCTCTCGGAAACGCGCATTGCCCTGTGGGAACTGCTCGGCTCTCTCTGGTACGCCCTCAACCGGTGACTGTTCGCTGGGGAATCGTCGATGCCATCCACGATTGACCATGGATAGTAGAGGGGCTCTACGACCTGCTTGACTTCAGAATTCGACGCGCGGATTCTGGTTTTCCTGTCCCATTGACGATGTTGGACGGAGGCACCATGGCAAGAATCGTGAAAAGAACGCGAGCCGGCCCATACCCGGTGACCATAGGCGGTGAAACCAGACACATCTGCGGCTGCGGGCTGTCGAACACCCAGCCTTTTTGCAACGGCACCCACAAGATCAGCCGCCAGGAAGATCCCAACAAGCTTTATTGGTACGACGAGCAGGGCAACCGTTTCGAAGCCATTGACAGTTTCCAGGGTATTCGCTGTCCACAAGAGTGAAAGCCCGTGGTTTTGATCGAGCCCCATGATCGCCTACCACGCAGACCACGTCGGCAGCTTGCTTCGCCCCTCCGGCCTCGTTACGGCGCGGGAAGACGCCGCCGCGAGCCGGATCTCGCGGGCCCGCTTCAAGGCCATCGAAGACCGGGCCGTGGAGGATGCCATCAGGCTTCAGGAGCTCGTGGGCCTGCCAGCGATCACCGACGGCGAGCAGCGTCGGCTCTCCTTCCAGAGCCGATTCGCCGAATCCGTGAGCGGCTTGGGCGATTGGGAGCTGAATGCGTTTCTGTGGGGTCATTGGCGCGGAGATTCTTCTACCGTCGGCGATCAGACGATTGAGCGCCCCGCAGGGCTCGGGGTGGTGGAGAAGCTTCAACGCAGTCGTTGTCTGTCGGTCGAGGATTTCGTGTTTCTGCGTGCGCGCACGACCCGCACCCCGAAGATCGCGCTGCCGAGCCCGAGCCTGTGGGCGAACTTCTGGTCTGCGCAGAGCTCCCGCGCCGCCTATTCCACCTTGGAAAGCTTTCTCGCCGACGTGGTGGAACTCCTGCGCGAGGAAGTCGCGGAGCTGGTGCGGATCGGCGCGACCTATATCCAGCTCGACGCGCCCCACTATGCGCTGCTGCTCGATCCGGCGACGCGCAGTTTCTACGAATCCCAAGGCTGGAGCGCGGAGCGGTACCTGGAACGCGGCATCGAGATGGACAACGCCGTGATGGGGGACTTTCCCGGCGTCACCTTCGGCTTTCACCTGTGCCGGGGAAACCAGGGCAGCCGCTGGCTTGCGAGTGGCGGGTACGAGCGGCTCGCGCGGAGCGTCTTCCGGCGCGTCCGGGCGCAGCGGCTCCTGCTCGAATACGACGATGCGCGTTCGGGATCGTTCGAGCCGCTCAAGGAGGTGCCGGAAGACAAGTGGGTGGTGCTCGGGCTGATCACCACCAAGCGTCCTCACCTCGAGCCGATCGACGAGCTCGAAAGCCGTATCCGCGAAGCGAGCCGCTTCATGCCCCTGGAACATTTGGCGATAAGCCCGCAATGCGGCTTTTCCAGCTCGGTGATTGGAAACGCCCTCACCCCGGCAGATCAGGAACGAAAGCTCAGGCTGGTCGTGGAAACTGCGCAGCGGGTTTGGGGCGATGTAAGGTAGGGTTGGCGTGCGGCATCTGGTGCGAAGTCTTCACAACCCTACAGGGCAAGTGGTTTGAAACAGGCTACGCGCGCGCATACTTGACACATGGCGCGCATGGTCAAGTGCATCAAGCTCGGGCGCGAGGCCGAGGGGCTCGATTTTCCGCCCTATCCCGGCGAGCTCGGCAAGCGCATCTTCGAGAACGTGTCGAAGGAAGCGTGGCAGCAGTGGCTCGAGCACCAGAAGATGCTGGTGAACGAGAACCGGCTCAACCTCGCCGACAAGAAGGCGCGCGACTACCTCGCGCAGCAGATGGAGAATCATTTCTTCGGCAGCGGCGCCGACGTCGCTTCCGGCTATGTCCCGCCGTCACAGAAGTAGGCCGTGGCCGATACGCCGCAACCCACCGAAATCAAGCTGCACCAGAAATCGCGGCTGATGGAAATCGCGTTCTCGGACGGCGGCCGGTTCGAATTGAGCTACGAGCTGCTGCGCGTGTATTCGCCTTCCGCCGAAGTGCGCGGTCATGGACCCGGCCAGGAGGTGCTGCAGGTCGGCAAGTGCGACGTGGATATCTCGACGCTCGAACCAAGCGGCAGCTACGCAGTGCAGCCGACGTTCTCCGACGGGCATAGCACCGGCATCTATTCCTGGGACTACCTGTACTGGCTGGGCAAGAACCGCGATACGCTGTGGCGGCAATACCTCGAGCGCCTCAAAGAGGCCGGGGCGAGCCGCGAGCCGGGCCCCGCGCCTTTCGAGCAGCGGCCGAAATCAAAATAGCGGACTCATTCAAAGTCGTCCTCGTCAGCCCCTATGAGCTGGGGCGGCAGCCGTTTGCCCTGGCGCAGCCTGCCGCATGGCTCAAGCGCGAGGGCTTTGCGGTGAGCTGCCTCGATCTTTCGCTGCAGAAGCTCGATCCCGACATCCTGGGGGATGCGGGACTGGTGGCTCTTTACGTGGGCATGCATACCGCCACCCGCATCGCGGTGCAGGCCTTGCCCCGCATCAAACGGCTCGTCCCAAAGGCGCACCTCTGCGTCTACGGGCTCTACGCCCCCATGAACGAGGCGCTGCTGCGCGGACTGGGCGTAGGCACCGTGCTGGGAGGCGAGGTGGAGCCGGCGCTCCTTTCGCTATGCCAGAGACTCCGGATCAATGGAAAACCAATGACCCAGAGCGAGCCGGTGATCAGCCTGGGCCGAGTCCCGTTCGAAGTGCCGGACCGCAATGGCCTGCCGAAGCTCTCCCGCTACGCCCACCTGGTGCTGCCGGACGGATCGACCCGGGTCGTCGGGTTTGCAGAGGGCAGCCGCGGCTGCAAGCACCTGTGCCGGCACTGCCCCGTGGTCCCGGTGTACCAGGGAAAGTTCCGCATCGTCCCGGTAGACGTGGTGATGGAAGACATCCGGCAGCAGATAAGGGAAGGAGCAACCCATATTTCCTTCGGCGACCCGGACTTCTTTAATGGTCCGACCCATGGCCTCAGGCTGGCGCGGGCCCTGCACGAAGCATTTCCCCACGTCACGTTTGACGCCACCATCAAGATCCAGCACATCATCGATCACGCCGGATTGCTGCCCGAGCTGCGGCGCAGCGGATGCCTGTTCATCACCTCCGCGGTAGAAGCTGTGGACGACGAGATCCTGCGCCTTCTCGCCAAGAACCATACGGGCCGGGACTTTGACCGGGCGGTGGCGCTCACCCGCGAAGCCGGCATAGCGCTCGCCCCGACCTTTGTCGCCTTCACCCCCTGGACTACGTTGGAAGGCTACATCGCCTTGCTGGAGCGGCTCCTGGAACTGCAAGTCGTCGAGAGCGTGCCCCCGGTGCAGCTCACCATCCGGCTGCTCGTTCCCGAAGGCTCCTATCTGCTGAAGCTCCCCGGCTTCAGGGAAAAGCTCATGGCCTTCGATGCCAAGCTGCTGGGCTATCCGTGGGACCATCCCGATCCCCGGGTGGATCGTCTGCAACGGGACCTGCAGGCCCGGGTGGCCCGATGTGAAGAGGAGCGCGTTGCGCGCCGCGAAGTGTTCGCCGCCATTTGGCGCATGGCCCATGAAGCGGCCGGGCGCCCCGCGCCAAAGCTCGCGGGCAATCTTGGAGCTCCGATCCCCCGTCTGTCGGAACCGTGGTACTGCTGCGCCGAGCCCACCGATCAGCAGCTCCAGTCCTTCTGAACCGGCTGATTCAATGAAGCGCGTCCTGCTGCTTTTGCCCACCACCGGCTACCGGAACAACGATTTTCTTACCGCCGCGAAAAGACTCGGTGTGGAGATCGTGGCCGCGGCCAATTACTGTCACCAACTGGCCCCGACCTGGGGCCTCGCTCCCATCATGGCGCTGCATTTCGACCGGCCGGAGCAGGCGGCGGACGCCGTGCTGCGGGAGATCAACGGCAGCCCGGATGCGGTGCTGGCGGTGGACGATTCAGGGCTCGAGCTTGCGGCGCTGCTTGTGGAGCGTCTTGGCCTGCCGGGGAATCCCGCGCACGCGGTGCGCCGGGTGCGTGACAAGCTGGCGTTTCGCCGGCTGCTAAAGGAACAGGAATTCCTGTGTCCCGAATTCCATCCCCTGCCGAGCGGCGAAGACCCCCGCGGACTGGTTCCCGAGTTGAAGTTTCCGGTGGTGGTGAAGGCCCGGCGTTTGTCGGGGAGCCGCGGCGTGATTCGCGCCGATGATTCCGCAGCGCTGGTGCGGGCGGTGAACTGGGTGCGGGCCATCCAGTCCCGGGCCGACCGCGACGCCCAGGAGCTGGGTCTCATCATCGAGGACTTCATTCCGGGGCGCGAGTACGCCTTGGAAGGCAGCCTGCAACGAGGGGAGTTGACCACCCTCGCTCTCTTCGACAAGCCCGACCCCCTGGACGGGCCCTACTTCGAGGAAACGCTCTACATCACACCGTCGCGGCTGCCGCAGGCGCTTCAGGACCGCATCCACCAGGAGGTGGCCCGCGCCTGCCGCGCGGCCGAGCTCATGACCGGGCCAGTGCACGCCGAAGTGCGGGTCAATGACCAGGGTATCTGGATTCTGGAGGTCGCGGCTCGCTCCATCGGGGGCTTATGCGGGCGCGTGCTGATCCATCTCCTGGGCATGAGCCTGGAGGAATTGATTTTGCGCCAGGTGGTGGCCGAATCGCTCCCAATTTCGCTCCCCGCCGCCATCGACGCGGCCGGCGAGGGCGGCGCTGCGGGAGTGATGATGATCCCGATTCCACGGCGCGGCATTTACCACGGGCTCGAAGGTCTCGCCGCCGCGCAGTCGGTACGTGGCGTCACCGGTGTGGCCATTACGGTGGAGCCCGGCCAGATCATTGCGCCGCCTCCCGACGGGGCGAGCTACCTCGGATTCATCTTCGCCCGGGCGGCGAGCCCCGCGGATGCGGAAATGGCGTTGCGCATCGCCTATCGCCGGCTGCACTTCGATATCCGCCCCGAGTATCCGGCGGCGGTAGCGCCTGCCGCCGAGAGGCCGGGAGACGCCAAGAGGCCGTCATACTGACTACGCAAGACCTGGGAAAAATCGCCGACCTCACGCTGGAACACTACAACCGGCGTGCCGAAGATTTCTGGGAAGGCACACGTGATCACGACGTCAGCCAGAACATCCAGGCGCTGCTGCGGTACATCGAGGGTGCCCCGCCGTTCGCGATACTCGATTTTGGCTGCGGGCCGGGACGCGACCTCAAGGCGTTCGCCGAGCTCGGTCACACCGCGGTAGGTCTGGAAGGCGCCGCGCGCCTGGCCGCAATGGCGCGCGCCCACAGCGGCGGCGAAGTATGGCAGCAGGATTTCCTCAGGCTCGATCTGCCGGATCGCCATTTCGACGGCGTGTTCGCCAACGCGGCGCTGTTTCATGTACCCAGCCAGGAGTTGCCGCGCGTGTTGCTGCAATTGCACGCCACCCTGAAACCGCGCGGCGTGCTGTTCGCCTCGAACCCGCATGGCCATAACGAGGAGGGCTGGAACCGCGGACGCTACGGCGTTTATCACGATCTTGAAAACTGGCGCCGCTACCTGTCAGCCGTCGGGTTCGTCGAGCTGACTCACTATTACCGCCCTGCCGGCCTGCCGCGCGCACAGCAGCCCTGGCTGGCGAGTGTCTGGCGCAAACCGGCGTAAAGCCGCAGTGTTTGGTAGGTCGTGGCGGATTCGAACCGCCGACCAACGGATTAAAAGTTGGCGGACTTTAACCTAAATCGTTGTTTTATGGCCCGCCCTCACTTGCCAAAACGTGTCGAAACCCGCCAAATCCCCACGTTTCCCCCACGTTTTTTCTCCCCTCGTGCTCCCCTCGGCTTAAGCTGCCCGAATCAGGAACTCCGTCGCCTTCGCAATCGGGCGAATGACTTTCTTTTCACGCCGGATCTCCACTACGCCGTAGTTCGCCAGTGTCTTCAGCGTACGTGACAGATTGCTCGGCTTGCGCCCGGTCCTCTCCGCCAGCGCAGCTAGCGACGTTGGCTTGGTATCCCGGATGACGCGAAGCAGCGCCCGGTTCTCGTCGCTCAACACTTCGGCCAGGGAGCGCATCGACGTGAACCAGATTTTCGGCTCGCCTTCTTTCGGCTTGTACTTGCCCTTGGCGATCGCCAACACGCGGGCGCGAATCTTCGCCTGCGGCATGATGCCGATTGCGATCACTTTCTTGCTCATAGTCAGTTCTCCTGCCGCGCCTTCAACACGCGGTCTACTTCCTCAAAGAAATCCTTCAATAACTGGTGCGCGTCCGTGAAGCCATAGGGCACGCCTTTGTCCGAGGCGTGGCGGTGCCGGTGGTCATAGGGCAGCTTGCGCCCGGCATAGCGAAATTTCTTCGGCTTCTTCGGCGCGTGCGCATTGTCGAACCCCATGATCCGCGTACCGTGCGGATCGTGCAGCATGAGCGAATACCGCAGCCCATGCGGAACGTCCTTCGTCCGCGCAACGGCCCACGCTCGGATTTCGACCCAATAGCCGTTGCCCTGGTCGAGGATTTCCCCATCCAGCTCCAGGAGCGTGGTTAAGCCCGGATCGCGCACCAAGACGAATCGTTATCAACGGTTGATAATTATAACCCGCGGCTTACGATTGCGCCTGTCAAGAAAAGAAGCCCCTGACATACGCCAGGGGCTCGGAATTGGTAGGTCGTGGCGGATTCGAACCGCCGACCAACGGATTAAAAGAGGAACTTTACGCTGTGAGTCATTGACGAACCGGCCCGCCCTCACCCGCCAACACCCGTCAATGACCGCCTGAACCCTACGTTTTCCCTACGTTTTCATTGTTAGCTGGCAAACAACAATGCCTCATTCTTCGCACGACGCTCTACATTTGGATCTTCAACGGATTCGAACGCCCTAATGACCTGCCCAGGGATCTTCGGTCCAGTTGCTACTTGAGGATGGCCCCCGGGTTGGTGGAATCGTAACGCGTCTTGAACTCGATCGGTGTAAGGTCCTTCAGGCTCTGGTGCGGACGTACATGGTTGTAGTGCCGACGCCAGGTTTCAATCACGACGCGGGCTTCCTCGCGGCTCCTGAACCATTCGAGCGACAGGCACTCGTCGCGGAACTTGCCGTTGAAGCTCTCGGCATCGCCGTTCTGCCAGGGTTTGCCCGGGTCGATCAGCGCGGTCTCGATGTTCTCGTTGCCGAGCCATTCGAGGATCGCGCGGCTGACGAACTCCGGGCCGTTGTCCGAGCGAAGGTAACGGGGCGCACCGTGCACGGAGACCAGGCGCTTGAGCACTTCGATCACGCGCGCCGAGCGGATGGAGCCCGCCACGTCGATCGCCAGGCACTCGCGGGTGAACTCGTCGATCACGGTGAGGCACTTGATCTGCTGGCCGCTCGCGCTGGCGTCGAACACGAAGTCGTAGGCCCAGAGCTGATTGGGGCCGAACGCAGGCAGGGGCCGCGGCCGTGAGGCAGCAACTCGCCGGCGAGGGCGTCTACGGGGCAGCTGTAGCCCGGCGAGGCGCCACAAGCGGTGCGCCCGGTGCCGGCTCATGCCATGACCTTCTCGTCTCAAGAACACGCGAATCCTCCTGTAGCCGTAACGTGGATACTGCTGCGCCAGGCGCTTCATGGCCTGCAGGGTCGGCCCATCGCGCTCGGCACGCACCGAGCAGTACCCCAGTCCCGAACGGGCAATGCCGATCAGCTCGCAAGCGCGCCGCATCGAATGGCCGCGCTCGCACGCGAGCGCGACCTGCTCGCGGCGCGCCTGCGAGCTCACCACTTTCGGCGGGCGATCTCCTTCATGGTGTCGATCTCGAGATCGCGCTCGGCGACGATGCGCTTCAACTTCGCGTTCTCGGCTTCAAGCTGGCGAAGCCGCCTGACGTCGGCGGGCTGCAATTCGCCGAAACGGCGCCTCCACGTATAGATCGCCTGGGCGCTGACCTTGTGCCGCTTGGCAACCTCGGGAACGGGCGCCTTATCGGCCTCCCGCAGGATCGCGACCATCTGCTCTTCGGTAAAACGACTCTTCTTCATCGGCTCCTCGCTGGTGAGCGGGAGCCATTCTCTCAAGTTACGATTGGTCCAAAGAGCCTGGGCAGGTCAGGTCGTCTGCTATTCGGAAGCAGGCCGAAGCCCCGGTCTGCCGGGACGTAATAGCAGGTCCCAATGAACTTCCGACTCTGTGGTTTCGTCTTCAGCGAATACGAGCGGCATTGTTCGTTGCCCCTGTTTTACGAGTGCCCGCAACGGTCTTCTTGGTGTCTGGCGAAGCGCGAACATCCAGGGGCTCCCAGTACCCAACAATACGAGAGGCCGACGCGGACGGTTCGCCGAACAGCTCCCATCTGCTGAGGAAACGGTTCCAACACTGGCAAGCCGTCTCCGGCAATTGCAAGCAGCCGTGGTCTACGCCACGGTTGGCCACCATACAGTTTGGGTCGTACAGGCACGAGTCATTTTCGACGGCACGCTGGACGACCGCATCTAGGCTTTGCTCGAGCACTGTGCGCAGACCGCCGATCGTGAACTCGCTTCCGCCGTTGGGGTATATGGCGAACGCCAGCGACATCGGAAAAAGATATTCCGACAAACTTGTCTCTGCGAATCCACTATCTACAGCAACAGCTCTTAGTGTCTGATGAGCCATGCTGTGCAACAGCCGAAAATAAAGCCCGACCGCGTATCCGGGGCTGGATGGATCCTCCACGACTTCCGGACTCCAAGGCGGCGGCATTCGACCATCCCAATCCCCGACCTGCGCCGCGAACCAGGGGCCTACAGCGTTACCGTCCGGCAAGTCCTTGAGGCTTGCCGCTCGGTTGGCCACCAACCACCGGGCAAACTTGTCGCGATCGAGGGTGAATACCAGCGCCTCTGTATGCGTGGGATTTGCGTACAGCAAATTCCGTAGTGCATCCCCCCGGCCGGCACGTCCACGATAGGCAACGAGGTCGGCCTCTGAAGGCTCAAAGCCGTTCCGTGAGTAGCCGACCGCGACGTACGTAACCGGGAACTCGGTTACGAGCATCGTGCGGTCCGGATCGAACCCTGCACTGCGTAGAACATTTGGATATTGCGCGTATGTCGCTCGGCGCTTCTCCGGCCCATTAGCCTGCAACTCAGCGAGGCGGATCGAAGGCAAGCCCTGAACCTGCTCATATGTCTCAATCGCTCTCGCCAAACCGAGCCCGCGCATAGTGTCGACTAGTGGATCAAACCCGAGGCGCGTCGTAATTCGACCGCGCAATTCTTGGAAACCCAGCGGGACAAACTTCGCACGCAGCGCCGCGGCCTGCTCTTTCAGACCAGCCGCTTCCATTGCTTCGATCGATTTGAGGACTACCGCATCGGGCTGCGCACCATCTGCAACCATGATGCGGTTAGCTTCTTCGTCGTTACATTCCCCGAGCCAACGCCCAAGCGATGCGACGACGTACTCAGGCCGGTCCCGTCGATCTCCATGCTGTGGCGTGCGGACATTGACTATCGAGATGCCATGCCCCGCGAAGGCCGACGAAGCGGTGTGGACCTGTGGTGCCATCATTTTCCGAGTCCAGTTGCACCCGGGATTTCCACAAAAAGACTGAACCTCCATTGAATGAGAGCAGGTAAGGCACTCCCAGCGAAAATCCTGGAACCGCGACGGCCGGTCATTCAAACGGAAGTGCGTGTGGCCAGCCGGGCAATGGTCGGGTGGGTTGAAAGATGTCGCATTACCGCATTCGTGCACGAAAAGAAACTGCAGTTGATGGTTTCCCGGCGTGTTGCGACATACCGGACAGGTGGGCGGCCAAGCCTCACCCACCCTTGGCTCGTGGGCTTCAAAAACGCAGCCGCAGCGCGCGTTTGCGCAACGAAAGACTAGCGGCCAGATTCTGGAGAACACCTTCCCCGGTATTACGACTTCATAGTGCGATGCGGCCAACGGCTCGTCGGGGGGAAACTCCGGCGCTCGGTCTGAACCGCCCACGGATCCCGGAGCGTTGGCTCCCATGTTTCGCCAGTACTTTACGAACCGCATCGCCTCTTCGATGAGCTGCCTGTGGTCAAGCTTCGGTTCTTGTAGGGCGTCGTCGTTCGCATAACCTACAACCTGTGCAATGACGTGCGAGTGGTCGTACGTTTGTCCATGTCGATACCGATAGAGAACCTGCCCGCGCGAACGCGCAATATTCTTCGGTTCGAAGGTACTCATGAACGCCTCTTGGGCGGCAAGATGACAAACGGAACACCCTCGGCAACATCGCGCAGCGACAGCATGGGGTCGTAGCGCAAGCCAAGGTAGTCCGGGGCGCCTTGGTAAGACAGCCTGCCTCTCGCGCCGACAGTCGCTGCAGCACCCGCCACACGAAGGCTGCTCAGCGCCCTGTCCAGGTCAGCAACCACCTCGTTCTTAATTTCAGTCGCCCCGTCGCGCTCAAGGAAATAGGCTCGCTCCAAGATTTCCAGTACGGAGTCGCGCTGCGCCGATTCAATGCCACCTTCCGCTGGCGACCTGATAGCTTCCTTCACGCGCGCCAGGTCATGGAGATGCCTCGGTGCGCCGCCGGCGTCCCAATAGTCGCGGTTGGCAACTTGGAGAAACTGAGCCATCAAGAGGCCCGGCATGGTCTTTCTTGCCGCATAGCGACTCCACCGGTTAATGGCGACAGGCTCAACCATGCGATCCAGGTATTCATGAAACTTTCCGTGATAGCGGAAGTGTGATCGGTCACGTTCGCGGATAGGGTTGAAGATCATGAACACGAGCCCCAGCATTTTTCGACCGACGCGCGAAGACGCCTGGATATATTCGGCCATCGCCTTCGGCATGCCACTGAATAGCATTACGTTAAGACGCTCAATATCAACGCCGTGAGAGACCATGCTCGTACCAATAACGGCTTCCGTATCGCCGCCGGACCGCTGGAGATCGTCGAGTGTCTGCCGTACGTCGTCGAACGGTGTATCGCCCGACAACTCGCGTACATTGAGCGGATTTAACTTCAAGTTGCGCAGATACTCGTTCACCTGGCTTCCCATCGTTCTGCGCAATTTGCCGAAGTCGACCAAGCTAGTTACATAGGTCAGACTGACCCTGTAGTAATCAAGAAGGGACTCGAACTCGGTATCCGATAGTCCCTTGAGAGCCGGGATTGCTCCCTTACCTTCAGCGTCCAGTCTCCGAACCGCCCGATGAAATGATTGAAGTATTCGTGCCATCGTTTGTTCCGACGTGGCGCGATGCGGCAATACACCGACGAAACGCCGCAACGGTTCGTCTTTCTTCAGCCGCCAGTAAAAGGATCCGTCGAGGGTTGGTCCACGCAGCGGCAATACCACCGAGGGCAGTCCGAAGAGATGTTCACACTGTCGGTCCTCGCCCTCGATCGTCGCCGTGGTGCAGACAATCTTCATTCGAACGGCACGCCCGTCACGTCGCTGTCGACGGCTGAGTTCCTGCTGCGTGACAGCCAGCATTCCTTCGTAGTGCCCAGCGAATGCGCCAAGCTCTTCGTCGACCATGTGAAGCTCGTCCAGAATCTCCAAAGTCGGCGACGGGTCATACAAAGGCGAATTAAGACCAATTACGGTTCCGCGCGGATGTCCAGGTGCCCGCCGCTCATGGCACTTCATGCCTCGGCCAAACCCGTGCAGGGTGCATTCGCAGTCGACATCTCCAAGGAGTGACCCGAACCGATCCGACAAACCGATCATTGCAAGCTTGTCCAGCGTACCGACAACGATGGACGGCAAGTACCGGTAAATCTCCGTATCGACGATATAGACCGGCAGATCACGCTTGCAGCTTGTACAGCGGTGAATGAGACGCAGCGCGGTCGGGTCAGGGGGTGGAATCTCGACAGTCCGTTTTGCGCAGTAAGGGCACTTGTCGATCACTCGAAGTGCCATTCGCTTCTCGCGGTCCGTTATGTACGACTTCAGGGTGTTTTGATCTCGGCTCAGGCTGTTGGGCGTGTTGCCCTCACCGACGTAGAAGCCGACCGAGAATGGGTCGCCTGGGTCCCCTCCGGCGGCCTTGATGGCGGCGGAGTGGCGAAGCCTTACTTCGTCCGCCGCTGTGACGAACGCCAGCTGTCGCTCCGTCTGCTGAAGGGATAGAAGCCTTAGCGGAAATCGGCACCACGCCGTGAGACCACGGCTCTTGCCACGCAGCCTGTCGTAGAACAACGCTGCAGCAGTGAGACCTAGGTACGCCTCAGTCTTTCCCTGGCCAGTTGGGAACCAGAGTACGGTAGCCGCAGCGGTCGGGTCGGCGCTGTCCGAGTTCCCCCACAGGCCGGATGTGAACTTCTCAGGAGGATGCTCCCGCCATGCCAGGGCCGACATATGACTGACAATGAACACCAACTGAAAAAGGCGCCAACCCTTGAACTCGCGGCCACCACGCTTGTCCAGCTCCAGCATCGTTTCGTTTGTGAGGCAGAACGCGCGCAGCAGGCGCGGATCCCGCTCCAACCATCCGATTCCATCCTCGTAGCGAGCGATTTCGCCCTGGAAGGCTGCACGATCACTCTCCTTGCGGGTCGCTTGTTCAGCGGAGAGCCCCGCCACATCCCAGGCCGCGTGCTGCGAGTACGCGCGCATATCGGCTGCCAGCTTCTTCAGCGCAGGTAGCGGATCACTAGTAAGGCTGGAAAACGCCGTAGCGGGGTGCTCAACCGAAGGCATCCGATACGTTGTGTGAATCGGGGCGGCCACCATGGCCAGGCTTTTCACCGTGTCACCGTCGACATCGGCTTTGACTCCACAGTTGGTCGCGTACGCCGGAAGAAGCGGGTCGTATCGATAGGCGTCCGGACCAAGGTCCATTCTCATTGCCGCGATTCGGCCGCGCACCGCGCGCACTTGAAGGCTGGCGCGAAATAGGAAGTGATCTCGAGCGTCGTCGCGACGCTGGTACACCTTCGTTTCGCCTCGGCGCGCCTTGCTTCGAACGGTGCGCATTGGATCGACCGATCGGTTATCGAACAAGGCCACCACCCGACGCCGGCCGTTCGATAGGGCTCGCGAGGACAGCGTCAATTGCGCAGCCCACACGGGCATTGGCACCTTCCCGGGAAGTGCTCTGACCCAGTCGTCAAACGCCTCACGTGAACGCAGTGCTTCTCCCGGAACCGAGACTTCGCGGGACACGTCCTCGTCGCGCCTAAAGGCGTCAATGTCTTCCTCGATGGCCGCCTGGATATCAGCAACTTCCGCGGCAAAGGCTTCGAAGCCCTCATCTACCAACGGCTTCGCGGGGTCGATTTCGACGTGCACCTCTTTCAGAGAAACTTCGCGGCGTTTGAACACCCTCACCAGGCCGTATCGCCGCTCGGCACGCTCTTCGATAGTCGCGTCAGGGTCGCTGTGCGCCAGTTGTTCTTCGTATGTTGGGAACACGCGGTAATAGACGCTGCAACTCGCCGCCAAGCCGAGAACGGTCTTGTTTTCCACCTCGAATTCGAATCCGGCCGACGTGGGCACAACGCGGCCTCGACGCACGGTGCCCGCGGTGAGATCCACGTCGCGCGGTGCAAGCGCAGACAGGTAGTAGCGCGCCGAGGGGGGTTCGCCGACGCAACGATCTCCGTCGGCAATGCCCGTAGCGTCCCCGATGACTGTGTCAACCACGAAACCGGCTAGGGCTTCCTGTTCAACACGCCCTGGTACATACGCGCTCTTCATGATTTCGCGTCTCCTAGTCGGCGCAGTCGTCCCACGGCGGCAAGCGGCATAACACCTGCCGGCGCCACGGTGCGTACGCGCAAGATTTCAACGCAACCCTGGAAATCGGCGGCCGTGAGACCGCTCCGCTCATCGATGATCTGGTCAGGCCGAGTGTGAGCGGTAGGCCCCACCTGCACAGCAAGCGTGCCCAGCCGCTCCATGAGCTGAGCGTGTGCTTTGCGAAACCCCTCGATGCCGGCGTAGACCACATCGTGGTGATCGCGCAGCGGAACGTCCTCAAGAGCCTGACCTACGCGCTTTACATCCATGGGATCTTGCGGGCCGATCGTGGCGCCAATCACCCAAAGCCGAATGGTCTGAGTCTCGCGCCTGCAGCCTCGGGCGTGCAGCCGGTCCGCCATGAACTCGTACGTCTTGTATCGCTGCTTGGCTCTGCGCAGCGCGTCTCGCCAGTACTCGACCCACGTGGCAGCCGTTGCCAGTTGCGGTATTTCTTTGGCTACCTCCAGAACCTTCCCGAGAATGTCCTTCCGAGCGTCCCCGTCTAAGAAAACGATTTGGTCGCCTGGCCTAACGTCGCTGACATTCACGCCCGGCTCGGCTTCCTGCGCAGCGAGCTTGTAACGGGTAACTATTCCGTCCCGATCAAGGAAGACCCACCGGCCGTCGTCAAAAGTTAGGCGCACCCCATGGATGGACACGTCGCGATCGCCAGCACTCGTCGTCGTGCCTCCTTCACGTTCGCCTTCCGACCGATCAAGCCAAGACATGTCGATCTCCCAGAGGCCGGGAGGAACATCCGGCGGCGGCGGGACTGAGCCGATTCGAACCTCGCCCGAATCAATCTTTGGTGGGTATGGTTCGTCGTCGACAATCCCAAGGTCGTTGCCTGAAAGCGCCTTCCAACACCGCGCCTTGAGTGCCGCACGCGCGAGCCAAGCGCCATAGGTCCGCTGATACGCAATCGCCCGCTGCACGTATTCGGCTTCGATGAACGGATCCGGTACCACCAACGTTCGCTCTGCGGCATACGCGAGCACGTGGACTTCCCGAGCTATCCCGCTCGAATAGATCTGCCTTGCCCAGGCGGGCGCCAAACCGGTTAAAACTGCGACATCAGCCGGCATTTCCTGACCAACTTCCGCTAGGCTCGTCACCCGAACAGACCGCAACTCCGGAAACTGCGCGAGGTAAGACTGCTGTACTCGCGCCATCGTCGCGCTCCGCGCCACGATGACCGTCGAACGGCCCTTGTCAATCTGCCCGCGGAGAAAGCGCAGCAGCGCATCACATTTCGGCGGATTCTCTCCAAGAGTGCCGGCGAGATCGCGAAGTGCAACATGGATTTGGGGAATATGCTTGTCCCTCAAATCTCCCTGCGTCTTGAACTCGTCATGATTCAAGCCGCGCAGGCGTGCTCGAAAACTCGTCCCGGTCTGCTGTTCAAAGAACGGAACAGGTACCGTCAGATGAAGCAGGTCGTAGAAGAGCTCATGCCCTTCCCTCGTCAATTCGTGGGCCAAGTACGAGCCATGCGCGGCGCGGTGCAGAGATCCAATGTCACTCCAGAACAACGCAGCGTTTTCGGATACCGCGTTGTTCACGACAGCCACTGGAACGCAGGTGACGCCGGCGGCAAGCCTCTCTAGCCTAGCGGCTACCGCTGCCAACGCCGTGCCCTGCGTCGCCGTCACTGTCTTGAGGCCACGCAGGTCGTCCGCGTTCCACGCATAGATTGGCGTGTTCGCGCTTGCGAGTTGATATATCAGACGATCCGAAGGGTCGTGGCCGACCACGATTTTCGGGACCGCAAGCGCGTTGAGCTCGCTCCAGTCGTACAGCGGAAGATCTGCGACAACGAGCGTCAGACCTTTCACATTCCGTAGATCGCTCGCTCGCTCGACAAACAGGGTTCCCCAGTTGATGCGCGTGTTACCGCTTCCGAGAACGGCGATACCGCCTGTGGGCAATCGCGTAGCCGCCGGCACCGCCTCGAATAGCTTGGCGGAGTGCAAGCTGAGCCGCCGATATGCCGTCCGTAGGCGCATCCGCTTTGTCACGACGGCGACCCGAGCATCCGTCGGAGGTGGTTGCTGCCCCCGACGTATCGCCGCTTGACCGAGCTCGATGATTCGAGCCACATGAACGGCAGCGGCGGTTAGGGGTATGAGCAGGTCGTACGGATCGGGCGTGAGCAAGACCAACGTCTGTCGCTTGGCCACAGCCCATTCGACCAAGCGCGTAGCTACAACGTCGATCCAGGTCGCGGCGACCGGAACGCCGTCGAGGCGCAGCATGCCGTCGGTGATACAGCTTGAGAGACCCGGGTTCGCGTACGGTCGAACGTACTCGGACCACGGTACAAGGCGGGGTGATGCAGGAGCCTGAGGCTCATTCATTTTCTTCCTCGCTTTCCGGGGCTCGGGGGTTAAACCACCCGGCCCGCGCTATCGCGTTAGTCGCCTTATACGCCCGCGAATTGGGAAACGCAAGAAAATTAGATCCGCGACAACCAAAACCCCGTGGTGGACGTCTTCGACAAGCAGACCCGCAGGCGCATCATGCGGGCAGTTCGTACTTCAGAAACTGAGCCTGAAGAACGACTTGCTGTCGCGCTCAGAAAGGTCCGTCTCCAATTTCGTCGTAACGACAGAACGCTGTTCGGAGTACCCGACTTCGCTTTTCACACAGCCAAGCTAGCCGTGTTTGTCGACGGGGACTTCTGGCACGGCCGCACTTGGTTTCGGGACGGCGCTGCGCCGGCGACGAATGCCGATTTCTGGATTGGAAAGTTCGAGCGTAACCGTCGACGAGATCGCTTGGTCGATCGGGAACTAAGGCGTCGCGGATGGTCCGTATTGCGACTTTGGGCTTCTGACGTCCGCAAGAATGCGACCCAAAGCGTAGTCAAGGTACAGGGGCGTCTGAGTAAGCTTAAGGTCTCCCGCCCCCAGTCGCGCGGTTCCGCCCGCCGACGCGGCCGGCCAACCGCTCGATAATCCTCCTGCCCGCGATCTTGGCGAACCGCCTCGGCAATGCGTTACCGATTTGGCTGGCGACGCTTTCCAGTCCTGACCCCTTAAATTTGTAAGAGCGCGGGAACGTCTGCAGTAGCGCCGCCTCGGTCGCCGTGAGCGGCCTCGGATGGCGGGGATGTCCAAAACGCCCCTTGGACGCATTGGTGCACCCGCTTGTAATCGTCGGTGACGGTTCGTTCCAGTTCATTACTCCATACACATCGTGGAACCCGTCCGTGGTTCGCTCATGGCAAGGCAGGCGCAAGGATGCGGGCAAGTCGGTGCGGCTCCTGTCATTTCTCAAAGCATGCCTTAGTCGGCGTCTCACATCTGTTGCGATATCCCTCGCGTAGTGCCATTCGTAGCGAGGAACGGCCTTGCCGGACTTTATGGATGACCTTAGTGGCGGCTTCGGTAGACCTCCTATGGCATCTCGCACTGTCCGCCACGGTCTTCGTCCCGCGGGACCTTCCTTGGTCGGGTCGGCATGTGTGGCGGCGGGGATTGGTATGCGCTGCCGCCGGGCAGCGAGCAGGACCAGTCGCTTCCGAAATTGCGGCACCCCGTAGTCCGCCAGTTCGACCACGTCGTACGTGACCCGATAGCCGGTTTTCTTCAGACCTTCGCAGAGCTCGGTGAAGTACCGCTTTCCCTTTCTCGTCTTCAGCAATCCGGGCACGTTTTCCAACATGCAGACCTTGGGCCGAAGCGTCTGAACAAAGCGCAGGAACTGCCGGACAAGGCCGTTTCTATGATCTCTTCGCCCGTTGCCCTCTGTTAGGCGCGTGAAGCCCTGGCAGGGCGGGCATCCGGCGATAAGGTCAACCGTTCTTCGGCGCGGCAACTTGATCGCCTTGCGCACGCGCTTCGGCGATACAAGACGAATGTCCTTCTCATAAAGCTTTACGTCAGGATGATTCGCTCTGTACGTCGCTGCAGCATTCGCATCCTTCTCGATCGCTGCGAGTACTTCAAACCCGGCGGCCCGTAATCCCGCCGTTAAGCCGCCGCAGCCGGCAAACAAGTCGATAGCCGTAAATATGCGCCCGGCCTTCTTCGCGTCTGGTGTGCTCCTTCGCCGTGTAGTCACGCTCCACCCAACTCGCGCAAACGACTATGGAGACCGTTCTGCTGAAGCAGGGGAACGAGCTTTTCCCGCGCAAGCGGGGATGGAGACCCCTTACCGCTTTCCCATCTATTGATGGTCGACCAGCTGACGCCTACTCGTCTCGCGAGCTCTTCCTGCGACACATTGCCGAGTCTTTTTCTCAGTTCTTGCAGCACTGAAGTGCGGCCATGCTTGCCCACTACGCCGCTCCGAGTGCTATATCAGGCGCCATATCGCATGCCATAGTACTCGCTATATCACGTCCTGAGCAAGAAGTCGCGTCGCATTCCGAAGTTCAACAATTTCGCGACGGTACCGGTACTGAAGCGAATGCCACCCGACCCAGGGGGAGCGGTCGACTCCCCCCACCCCCCTAGTCCCCCCAACCATATCGATGAAGAAGTCGTGGGCGACTAGACTTCCGAGCGGCGACTACGGGAGGAAGTCATGGCGTACATGTCGAATCAGTGGCTGAACCGGGGCTACGGCCTGCGCAATCGAAGCTATAGCCCGGTCCGCGTCGAGATTTCTGCAAAGAGTCCGGACGATTCATGGTCGATAAAAAAGCGTATTGCTGTTGAGGTCGTAGCCAGAAGGGATTTTGGCTTCTACCAAACGCTTCACCTATCAGCTCGTGAGGCGGCGAAGTTGGTCAAAGTGCTGATGCGCGCCGGCGATGAAGATCTTCGGTCCTTACTCGCCGTTCAACTGTTGCGCGGTCTGGCCGACAAGACGTTTCTGACCACCCTTCACGCCGATCTCAACTCGAGGTTGCGGCGGAGGTCACGCCGCCGCCCTACTTAGGACTGTCAACAGGTAGGCTGACCAACCGTTTACGGTTAGTGGAGTACGATTGAAGCGAAGTGATGACACCAGAATCGGGAAGCAATGGAATCGCGACTGTCAGCGGCTGCTTACAACCTGATTACAGCAACTGACCGCCGGAGCGAACGCAAACCCGTAAGCGACTGAAGATGTTGGTAGGTCGTGGCGGATTCGAACCGCCGACCAACGGATTAAAAGTCCGCTGCTCTACCAGCTGAGCTAACGACCCGTATTAGGTAAAGCGCTGAAAGGGCGGAATTTTATCAGCCTTGGCGTTCGATTCGCCAGACTTGATAGCGCATCGTCGCTGCGGAACCGGCCACGATCGCGGCGAAAGTGATGATCGAGCCGAGGGCGAGCGTCGAGACGCCCGAGATCGCCTGGCCGATGGTGCAGCCGAGCGCGGTGATGCCGCCGAAGCCCATCAGGATGCCACCGACGATATGGTTGGCCGTGTCCTCGGCGTCGCGGAAGCCTTCCCAGCGGAAGCTGCGCGTGGCGAGCGCGTAGGCGGCCGAGCCGGCGATGACGCCGGCCGCCGAAGCGATGCCGTAGGTAATGATTTTCGACTTGTCGGTCCACAGCATCAGGTACTCGAGCGTGAACGCGAACGGCGCGACGAACGAGAACGACTCCATGCGCCCGGTGTTGGTGGCGACGAACGCCTCCTGGAGCGTGTTCGGGTCCTCGGCGATGCGGCCGATGTGCCCGCTCACGTACCAGCCGCCGACCACCACCAGCCCCGTGACGACCCCGCCCAGGGTGTAGTCGAAGCTGGAGCGGAACTGCCGGCTCGAGTAGATGAAGGCGAGCATTCCGCCGCCGATGAGCGCGGCAAGAATTGCCCGATTCAGGGACAGGAGCGCCGGCAGGTCCTGGCCCTGCGGCAAGGTGAAGGCGATCTTCTCGAGCACGCCGACGCGGAAGGCGCCGAGCAGCCCCCGCAGCGTCATGTAGGCGGCGATGCCGAGGAAGATGTACACGACCAGCGACTTCAAGTTGCCGGTGCCGACGCGGATCAGGGTCTTCGAGCCGCACCCCGAGCCGAGCGTCATGCCGACGCCGAACAGGAAGCCGCCGACGAGGTAGGAGAGCCAGGTGAAGTTCGGGCCGGGATAGATCGACTTCGACAGGTCGACCGCACCGGCGAGGTGCAGCGCGCTCGAGCCGAGCAGCGCGACCGCGACCGCGAGCAGCCACATGCGCATGCGGCTGGTGTCGCCCATGTTAATCCAGTCGGACACCGCGCCCATGGTGCAGAAGTCGGTCTTGTTGCCCACCGCGCCGAAGATGAAAGCGAGCGCGAATGCGCCGCCGGCTACATAAGGTGCAAGTTCTGCAGGACCGATGGAAGCGCTTCCTTCCAGCTTAGCGCCTGGAGAAGGCTGCGAGGCGCTGCTTCGCGCTCGCCGCGGAGCTGCTCGCCGGGTACTTGGCGATCAGCTCTTCGAGAGTCCTTTGCGCGGACCTGCGGTCACCCATGGTTTCCTGGGCGCTGGCGATGGAGAGCATCGCGTCGGGCGCCTTGGGGCTGTCGGGCCAGGCGGAAAGGAGCTTGCGCTGCGCGGCGATCGCGCTCTTGTAGTCGCGCTGGCCCGAATGCGCCATGCCGACCCAGTACTGGGCGTTGGCGGCAAGCGAGCTGTTCGGATAGGTGACGAGGAAGCCCTGCATCGCGGCCACGGCGAGCGAGTAGTTGCCGAGCTTGAACTGGTCGAGCGCCGCCTGGTAGGCGCGCGCCTCGGCCTGTGTGGGCTCGGCCTCGGCGGCGGGCGCCGGCGGCTTCTCGGGCACCGCGGCCTGCTGCTCGCGCACCTGCTCGAGCTTGCGCAGGCGCGTGTCGATGTCGAGGTAGAGCTGCTTCTGGCGCGCGTCCGCGGTCTCGGCCTGATGGCCGAGGACCTCGAGCTGGCCGCGCATTTTCGCGATCTCGCCGCGCAGGGCCTCGATCTGGCCCGCGAGATCGAGCAGCGCGCTGCGGTCGGCCGCGCTCTGCGCGGCGGCCTCGGCCTTGGCGACGCGCTCGTCGGTGCTCTTCCGGTGCGCTTCGACCTGCTGGCGCAGCAGCTCGATGCGCCGGCGCGCCTCGTTGTCGTCGAACAGGCCTTGGGCGAGCCCCGGCAAGGCGAGCGCCCAGGCCGCAACGACGATTGCGATGCGCAGCATCAGTACTCGCCGCCGTAGAGCATGTCGCCGCGCCGGTTCTTCGCCCAGCACTCCTCGTGATGCTCGATGCACTGCGGCTTCTCCTCGCCGAGGCTCACCGATTCGAGCTGGGCCTCGCGCGCACCGAGCAGCATCAGCATCTTCTTCACGTTCTCGGAGCGCTTCTGCCCGAGCGCCACGTTGTACTCGCGGCTGCCGCGCTCGTCGGCGTTGCCCTGGATCAGCATGCGCGCGCCCGGGTTCTCGCGCAGGTACTTGGCATGCGCATCGATCAGGCCACGGTACTCGTCCCTGACGTCGTACTTGTCGTAGTCGAAGTAGATCGAGCGCCTGGAGAGGATGCTGGAGGGATCCTTGAGGGCGCTCGCCGCATCCTTGCGCCCCGAGGTGACGTCGACGGCGGCGATCTTCGGTCGCTCGACGCTGCGGGTGTCCGCGCCGGGCTTGCCGGCCGTGCCGGTGCGATCCTCGACCTTGGCAGGCGCCTGGTCTTCAGGGGTAGTCGTGCAAGCGGAGCCCACCAGCAGCCCGGCGGCGCATAGCGTCGCGATGATGATTGAGCGCATTGGTCTCTCTCCTTTCATTCGATGAACGGTCCCCACGAGGGCTCGCGCACGTCGCCGCCCGCGTAAGGCAGGCGCTGCTTGATGCGGCCGTCCGAGGACACCGCGGACAGCACGCCGCGCCCGCCGATCACCGTGGCGAGCAGGATCATCCTGCCGTTGGGCGCGAAGCTCGGCGACTCGTCGCGGTCGCTGTCGGTGATGACCTGCACCTGGCGGTTCGACAAATCCAGCAGCGCCACCTGGAACCTGCCGCCGTTGCGGGTCACGTAGGCGAGGACCCTGCCGTCGGGGCTCGGGCGCGGCGTCACATTATAGCCGCCCTCGAAGGTGACGCGTTGCGGCTCGCCGCCGGTGGCGGCCATGCGGTAGATCTGCGGGCTGCCGCCGCGGTCGGAGGTGAAGTACAGCCACCTGCCGTCGCTCGAATAGCGCGGCTCGGTGTCGATCGAGTTGGAGTTGCTGATGCGCCGCCGCGGGCCGCTGCCGTCGGCGTTGAGCAGGTAGATCTGCGATCCGCCCTCGACCGAGAGCACCGCCGCGATCGTCTTGCCGTCGGGCGACCACGCGGGCGCGGAATTCGAGCCCTTGAAGCTCGCCACGACCTGGCGCCTGCGGTCCTCGAGGTGGTGCACGTAGACGATCGGCTTCTTCGACTCGAACGACACGTAGGCGATGCGCCGGCCGTCGGGCGACCACACCGGCGAGATGATCGGCTCGTTCGAGCGCAGCAGGTATTGCGCGCGCTCGCCGTCGGCGTCGGCGATCTGCAGCTCGTAGGTCGCGTTGCGACGCACCACGTAGGCGATCTGGGTCGAGAACACGCCCTTCTCGCCGCTCAGCTTCTCGTAGACGAAGTCGGCGATGCGGTGCGCGGCGGCGCGCACGTGGTCCCTGGTGAAGACATAGGCGATCGCCCCGAGCGGCGCCTGCTTCACCACGTCGTAGACGCGGAACCGCGCCTCGAAGCGCCCGTCGGCGTGCGCCGCCACCGAGCCGACCACCAGCGCGTCGGCGAGGCGCGAGCGCCATTCGCCGTAGTTCACCGGCGAGTTCTCGGTCGGGTGCGGCGCGAGCGGCGGCACCTCGAGCCCGCGGAACAGTCCGCTCCTTTCCAGGTCGGCGCGCACGATCGCCGTGAGGCTCGCGCCCACCGCCGCCTCGCCCACGAAGGGCACGATGGCGATCGGCGTGCGCTGCATGCCGGGGTTGGTGACGATGATCTCGAGCTGCGCGCCGGCCAGCAGCGGCGCCATGAGAAAAATCACACCGAGGAAGAAGCGCATCTGTTATTTGTCCTGCGGCCGGAAGGTAAGTTTCAATTCGCGCGAGAACAGCTCCCGGGAAGCGGGCAGCGGCAGCGGCGAGGACCTGAGGATCGCGCGCTCGACCGCCGTGTCGTACGCCGGGTTGCCGCTCGACCTCACCAGCCGGGCGGACAGCACCTCCCCGGTGGGCAGCTGCACGACGAGAAACACCGCTTCCGGATTGCCCTGAATGTCCTGCGGCAGGAGCCAGTTGCCCCTGACCTTGGCCTGGATGCGCGCGATGTACTCGTTCAGCGCCTTGGTGCGCGCCGCCGCCGCGGCGCGCGCCGCGTCGGCCTGCTGCCGGGCCAGCAGCTCGCGCAACTCGCGCTCCTGCCTCTGCTGATCGAGCAGCTTCTGCTCCTGGGCGACCTGCTCCCGCAGCCGCTTCTCGAAATTGGGATCGGGCTTCGGCTTGACCTCGGGCTTCGGCTTGGGCTTTTCGCGGATCGCGATGTCGGGCTTCCGGGGCGGGGGCGGCTCGGGCTCGACCTTGGGTACCGGCGGCGGCTTGGGCGCCTCGACCACCGGCGCCGGGGGCGGCGGGAGCGCCTCGACCAGGTCTACGGTTACCGTATCGGGCGCGTGGCTCTGGAAGCGCACCCCCAGGAACAGCACGGCGGCAAGCGCGATGTGCACCATCGCGGCGAGCACGAACGAGCGCCCAAGGGCATGTTCATGTCTTTCAAGAACACTGAATGCCAGCGCGCTCATTGCGCGGTCTTCACCTGGAGGCCGACCTTCTGCACGCCCTGCCTGCGCAGCTCGTCCATCACCTGGAGCACCGATTCATAGCGCGCGTTCCGGTCGCCGCCGATCAGCACCGAGAGCTCGGCATTCTTGCTGCGCAGGCTCTTGATGAACCCGGGAAGCTGCGCGCGGCTGAGCGACTGCTCGTTTACCACGCCGCCGCGCGCGTCGCGCTGGCGCACGACGATGCCCTGGTCCGCTTTCACGAAGACCTCGAGCGGCACGACGCGCGGCGCGCTCGCCTTGTCCACGGTCGGCAGGTCGATCACCGACGGCGTGATGAGCGGCGCGGTGACCATGAAGATGACGAGCAGCACCAGCATCACGTCGACGTAGGGCACGATGTTGATTTCGTGCATCGGCCCACGTTTTTTATGCAAAATCATCTGACGGCCTGGCGGTGCAGGATGTTCGAGAACTCCTCCATGAAGCTCTCGAAGCGGTTGGCGAGGCGGTCGATGTCGTGCGCGTAGCGGTTGTAGGCGACGACCGCCGGGATCGCGGCGAACAGGCCGATCGCGGTGGCGACCAGCGCCTCGGCGATGCCCGGGGCGACCTGCGCGAGCGTCGCCTGCTGCACGTTCGCCAGGCTGCGGAACGCGTGCATGATGCCCCACACCGTGCCGAACAGGCCGACGTAGGGGCTCACCGAGCCGGTCGAGGCGAGGAAGGCGAGGTGGCGCTCGAGGAAGTCCATCTCGCGCTGGAAGGTGGCGCGCATCGCGCGGCGCGCGCCGTCCACCATGTCGCTCGCGTCGCTGGGCCGCTGGCCGCTGCGCAGCTTGGCGAACTCGCGGAATCCCGCCTCGAAGATGCGCTCCAGGCTGCCGATGGTGTGGCGCTGGTTGACCGCGCCCTGGTAGAGCGCGGTCAGGTCGTTGCCGCTCCAGAACTCGCGCTCGAACTTGTCGGTCTGCGCCGCCGCGCGCCGGATCGAGAACCACTTCTGGAAGATGAACATCCACGACATGAACGACACCAGGAGCAGCAGCACCAGCACCACCTTGACCACGATGCTGGCGTTGACGATCAGCGTCCAGATGTCGAGGTCTTGGGTGAGCGTCATTCCTTCAAGGCCTGTTCGTTTGCGGCGCGGAGCGCCTTGGCGAGCTCTGCGGGCATGCGCGCCGGCCTCATGCGGTCGCGGTCGACAAGCGCGAGCGTCACGTCGGCTTCCACCAGGAGCTCCGCGCCGCGCTCCACGAGATGGCGGAAGACCAGGCTCGCACGGCCCATTTTAGCCACTTCGGCGCCGACCGAGAGCAGGTCGTTGAGCCGCGCCGGCAGGTGAAATTTCAGGACGATGTGGTGGACCAGGAACAGCACCCGGTGCCGTTCGGTGAAGCGCGCGAGGTCGATGCCGGCCGCGTTGAGCAGCTCGCTGCGCGCGCGCTCCATGAAGGCGAGGTACTGCGCGTGGAACACCACGCCTCCCGCGTCGGTGTCCTGGTAGTACACGCGCACGGGGATTTTCAGGTATCCGACAACAAGTCCTTCACTGCGCTCGGAGCCACCATTCCAAAATGGCGGTAGGCCGTGAGCGTGGCGATGCGCCCGCGCGACGTGCGCTGCAGGTAGCCCTGCTGGATCAGGTAGGGCTCGAGCACGTCCTCTATGGTGTCGGCCTCCTCGCCCACGGCGTGCGCGAGGTTGTCGAGCCCGACCGGGCCGCCGCCGAACTTCTCGATCACCGCGAGCAGGAGCTTGCGGTCCATGACGTCCAGGCCGAGCACGTCGACGTCGAGCATCCTGAGGGCGTTCTCGGCGACCGCCTTTGACACCGTGCCGTCGCCCTTGACCTGCGCGAAATCGCGCACGCGCCGCAGCAGGCGGTTGGCGACTCGCGGCGTGCCGCGCGCGCGCCTGGCTATCTCGCTTGCCCCTTCATCCTCCAGCGCGACCTTGAGCAAGCGTGCGGAGCGCTGCACGATCTTGGCGAGATCCTGTTGAGAGTAAAACTCCAAACGCACGACGATGCCGAAGCGGTCGCGCAGCGGGTTGGTGAGCATGCCGGCGCGCGTGGTCGCCCCGGCGAGCGTGAACGGCGGCAGGTCGAGCTTGATCGAGCGCGCCGCCGGCCCCTCGCCGATCATGATGTCGATCTGGAAGTCCTCCAGCGCCGGGTACAGGAGCTCCTCGACCACCGGCGGCAGGCGGTGGATCTCGTCGATGAACAGCACATCCCGGGGCTCGAGGTTCGTCAGCAGCGCCGCGAGGTCGCCGGCGCGCTCGAGCACCGGGCCCGAGGTCTGGCGCAGATTGACGCCGAGCTCGCGGGCGATGATGTGCGCGAGGGTGGTCTTGCCCAGGCCGGGCGGGCCGAACAGCAGCACGTGGTCCAGCGCTTCGCTTCTTCCCCTGGCCGCGGCGATGAAGATCTCGAGCTGCGCGCGCACCTTGTCCTGGCCGACGTACTCGGCGAGGCTCGCGGGGCGCAGCGAGCGCTCGAACTGCTCCTCCTGCGGCGAGACGGGCCGCGCCGCGATCATGCGGTCAGGTTCGACGCTCACGACCTGCGATTCTGCCAGAGCCCTAGAACCGGTACTCGGCCCCGGTTCAGGGTCAGAAGCGGATGAGCGCGCCGATACTGAAGAAGTCGATGGTCTCTTGGAGAGTGGTGCTGCCGGCGACGTTGTCCCAGCGTTGCCATTCGAACCGCAGGCCGAAGCTGCCGAGGTCCAAGCCGAGGCCGGCGCCATAGGTAAACCCCGAGTCCTGGTCGCCGGACTGCGCCGTGCCCTGCCCGGCCACGATTTCGTGGCTAGTTTTCGCGCGGTACATGCCGAGCTTGCCGAAGCCGGAGAGCCGGCTGATGATCGGGACCGTCGCGACCGCGACGAGATCGAACGCGCGTGTCTGCGACTCCTCGGTGATGGGTCCCGCGCCGAGATTGCCGACCGCCGACACGGTGCCGAGATCGGCGAACCCGAGCTCGACCGCAAAGTAGCGGTTAAAGCGGTAGCCCCCGAAGGCGCGCCAGGCTTCGTCGTTGTCGCGGCAGCCGGTAGCGAGGTTCAGGTTAGTGCAAGTGTCGGCGTATTCCGCGGTGCCGAAAGAGCCGCCCAGGTACAGGCCTTTGTCCTGCGCGATGGCCGGGCCGGCGGAGGCCACCGCCGCGAACCCGAGGACCGCCAGCATCGCCCTGCTCTTGCTCATCGAATTCCCCCGCTTGTTATTGAGGTCAACGGCGCGAACACTACCACTAACCCTTTGCGAGCGCTTTTAGGGCGGCGCGGATCGCTTCGGCGACCGACATGCCCGCAGCCAAACCGCGGACCGCCGCAGCTGCCTCCTTGTCGCTGTAGCCGAGCGCGACCAGGGCGTTCACCACGTCGGAGGCCTGCTGGACGCCGGGCGCGGCGCTCACCTCGGCGAGCTTCCCCTTGAGCTCGAGCAGCAGGCGCTCGGCGGTCTTCTTGCCGATGCCCGGAATGCGCGTGAGGCGCGCCGCCTCCTGCAGCGTCACGGCCTGCGCGAGGTCGGCCACCGACAGGCCCGAGAGCACGGCAAGCGCGGTGCGCGCGCCGATTCCCGAGATGCGGATCAGCTGCCGGAAGGCCGAGCGCTCTTCGAGCGTGCCGAAGCCATAGAGCGTGTGCGCATCCTCGCGCACCACGAGGTGGGTATAGAGGCTCACCGTCTCGCCCGTGGCGGGAAGGCCGTAGAACGTGCTCATCGGCACGTCGAGCTCGTAGGCGACGCCGCCGACGTCGACCAGCACCTGGGGCGGCTGCTTGGCGGCGAGCTTGCCGGACAGCCGCCCGATCAGACCAGCCTCCCTCTTTTCAGTCGGTAGGATCTTGTCTCCAAACCTCCGAGGCTTCGCCCATGCGCATGGCATATCGCGCAGGCGAGCGCGTCGGCGGCGTCGGGGGCCGGGTCGCCGGGCAGCGCGAGCAGGCGCTTCACCATGTGCTGGACCTGCTCCTTGGCGGCGTGGCCGTTGCCCACCACCGACTGCTTGACCTGGAGCGCGGTGTACTCCGACACCGGCAGGCCGGCGAGCACCGCGGCGCAGATCGCGGTGCCGCGCGCCTGGCCCAGCGCGAGCGTCGACTGCGGGTTGGCGTTGACGAACACCTTCTCGACCGCGACTTCGCCGGGCGCGTGCGCCGCGATCACTTCCGCCAGGCCCTCGAGGATCGATTTCAGGCGCGCCGCGAGGTCACCCGCGCCGGACTTGACGCAGCCGCTCGCGACGTAGACGAGGCGGGTACCGCCGCTTTCGATGACGCCGAACCCCGTGACCTGCAGCCCGGGATCGATGCCGAGGATTCTCAGTCGACCACCGCGGTGGTGTAGACGTCCTGCACGTCGTCGAGGCCCTCGAGCGCGTCGAGCAGGCGCCGCATGCGCGCCGCCTCGTCGCCGGCGAGGGCGTTCTCGGCGGTCGGCTTCATGGTGATCTCGGCGAGCTCGGGCTTGAGCCCGGCCTTGGCGAGCGCCGCCTTCACCGCGGCGAAATCCGCGGGCGCGCACACCAGCTCGACCGAGTCGTCGTCGTTCTTGAACACGTCCTCGGCGCCGGCGTCGAGCGCGGCCTCCATGACGCGGTCCTCGCTCGTGCCCGGCGCGAACACGAACTGTCCGCAGTACTTGAACAGGAAGGCGACCGAGCCGTCCGACCCCAGGTTGCCGCCGTTCTTGGTGAAGGCGTGGCGCACCTCGGCGACGGTGCGCGTGCGGTTGTCGGTGAGGCAGTCGAGCATCACCGCGGCGCCGCCGGGGCCGTAGCCCTCGTAGCGCACTTCCTCGTAGGCCGCGCCTTCCAGCTCGCCGCTGCCGCGCTGGAGCGCGCGCTGGATGTTGTCGCCGGGAAGGTTCTGCTCGCGCGCCTTCTCCAGCGCGAGGCGCAGGCGCGGGTTGCCCCCCGGGTCGCCGCCGCCGAGGCGCGCCGCCACCGTGATTTCGCGGATCAGCCGGGTGAAGATCTTGCCGCGCTTGGCATCCGCGCGCTCCTTGCGGTGCTTGACGTTGGCCCATCGGCTGTGGCCCGCCATGATGCTTATAATTTTACGCATGCTTTTAGCGAAGAACGAAAAGGCGCAGCTCTCGCTCCTGCCTGCGCTCGCCAACCGCCACGGCCTGATCACCGGCGCGACCGGCACCGGCAAGACGATCACCATGCAGGCGCTCGCGCACCGCCTGTCGGCCATCGGCGTGCCGGTGTTCATGGCCGACGTCAAGGGCGATTTTTCCGGCATCGCCCGGGCCGGCGGCGGCAACGCGAAGGTCGTGGAGCGGCTGAAATCCCTCAAGCTCCAGCCCGAGTTCGCCGCCTGCCCGGCGGAGTTCTGGGACGTGTACGGCGAGCGCGGCCTGCCGGTGCGCGCCACCGTGTCGGACATGGGGCCGCTGCTGCTCGGGCGCATGCTCGGCCTCAACGACACGCAGGAAGGCGTGCTCGGCCTGGTGTTCAAGATCGCCGACGACAACGGCCTGCTGCTCCTGGATCTCAAGGACCTGCGCGCGATGCTGCAGCACGTGGGCGACAACGCGGCGCAGTTCAAGACGCAGTACGGCAACGTCAGCACCTCCTCGATCGGCGCGATCCAGCGCGGCCTGCTCGCGCTCGAAGCCCAGGGGGCGGAGCGCTTCTTCGGCGAGCCGATGCTCGAGATCGCGGACCTGATGCGAGTGCGCGACGGCAAAGGCGTGGTCAACGTCCTCGCTGCCGACAAGCTGATGAACTCGCCCAAGCTGTACTCGAGCTTCCTGCTGTGGCTGCTGGCGGAGCTGTTCGAGCAGCTGCCCGAGGTCGGCGACCCGGAGAAGCCGAAGATCGTGTTCTTCTTCGACGAGGCGCACCTGCTGTTCAGCGAGGCGCCGAAGGCGCTGGTCGAAAAGGTCGAGCAGGTGGTGCGCCTGATCCGCTCGAAGGGCGTGGGCGTGTACTTCGTGACGCAGAACCCGCTCGACGTGCCCGAGAGCGTGCTCGGCCAGCTCGGCAACCGCGTGCAGCATGCGCTGCGCGCCTTCACGCCACGCGACCAGAAGGCGGTGAAGACCGCGGCCGAGACGCTGCGGCCCAACCCGAAGCTCAAGGCCGAAAGAGTGATCACCGAGCTCGGCGTCGGCGAGGCGCTGGTCAGCCTGCTCGACGAGAAAGGCCGGCCGACGGTCGTCGAGCGCGCCTACATCGTGCCCCCGGGGAGCCACGTCGGGCCGCTCGACGACGCCGAGCGCAGGCAGGCGATCAAGTCCTCGGCCATTCTCTCGAAGTACGAGAAGACGGTGGACCGCGAGTCCGCCTACGAGAAGCTCAAGGGCCGCACCGAGCAGACCGCGGCACCCGCCCCTGCCCCTGCCCCGGCGCCGGCTCCGGCCCCGGCAAAGGCAGGCCGGCAACCCCAAAGCATGCTTGAGGCGGCAACGAAGAGCGCGGTACGCGCCATCGGCTCCGAGCTCGGCCGGCAGATCATGCGCGGCGTGCTCGGCTCGATCCTCGGCGGCGGCCGGCGCCGTTGACCGAAGGGACGCTCCTTACTTGACCGACGCTTCGTACCGCGCCTGGGGCATCCTCTTCGCGCTGGTCGGAGTGCTGGCGTTCTCCTTCCGGCCGATCCTCATCAAGCTGTCCTACGCGGCGCATCCGGTCAGCCCGACCACGCTGCTTTTCCTGCGCATGGCGCTGTCGCTGCCCTTTTTCCTGGCGATCGCGTGGTGGCTGCGCAATCAGGAGCCGCGGCTCGCCCCGCGCGACTGGGCCGCGGTTGCCGGGCTCGGCTTCCTCGGCTACTACGCCGCCAGCTTCCTCGACTTCATCGGCCTGCAATGGGTCGGCGCCGGGGTCGGGCGCCTGATCCTCTACCTTTTCCCCACCCTGGTGGTGCTGATGTCGTTCCTGTTCCTGAGGACCGTGCCGACGCGGCGCGAGCTGGTTGCGCTCGCGCTCAGCTATGCCGGCATCGCCCTGGTGCTCTCCAGCCAGCTGCAAGCGGAGAATCGCCTGTTCGCCCTGGGCGCCGCGCTGGTGTTCGCCTCGGCGCTGTGCTACGCCGGGTACCTGGTGGCGGGCAGCCAGGTGGTGAAGCGCGTCGGCTCGATGCGCTTCACCGCGTATTCCACCGTAGTCGCCACGGTGCCGGCGGTGCTGCAGTTTCTGTTCATCGAACCGATGGAATCGCTGCAGCTGCCCGGCGCGGTGTGGGGCTACGCGATCGTGCTCGCGACCGTCAGCACGGTGCTGCCGCTCTTCCTGCAGGCGGAAGCGCTGAAGCGCATCGGCGCGAATCACTTCGCGCTGATCGGCGCGGTGGGCCCGGTGAGCGTCGCGGTCACCAGCGCGCTCGGGCTGGACGAGCCGTTCACCGGGGTGCAGGCGCTGGGCGGGGCGCTTGTGATCTTCGGCGTGCTGCTCGTTTCGGCAAGAAAAAGGAGCTGACGATGGATCTCGGAATTCGTGGCCGCAGCGCGCTGGTCTGCGCCGCATCCAAGGGACTGGGCCAAGGTTGCGCGATAGCGCTCGCGCGCGAGGGCGTGAACCTCGTGATCACTGCGCGCGGCAAGGAGGCCCTGGAGGCGACCGCTGCCGATTTACACAATAGATTTGGCGTTACGGTAACGGCAGTAGCGGGCGATATCACTACGCCTCAAGGCCGAGAAGCTGCCCTCAAGGCCGCGCCTTCGCCCGATATCCTGGTGAACAACGCCGGCGGGCCGCCGCCGGGCGACTTCCGGGACTGGGACCGCGAGGCGTGGCTGAAGGCGCTCGAGGCCAACATGATCACGCCGATCCTGCTCATCCGCGGGGTCGTCGACGGCATGATCGCGCGCAGGTTCGGGCGCGTGGTCAACATCACCTCGGGAGCGGTTAAAGCGCCGATCGCGGAGCTCGGGCTGTCCAACGGGGCGCGCACCGGTCTCACGGGCTTCATCGCGGGCCTCTCGCGCACCACCGTGCGGCACAACGTCACCATCAACAACCTCCTGCCGGGGCCGTTCGAGACCGACCGGCTGCGCTCGAACCTGGAGTTCAACGCGAAAAAGACCGGCAAGAGCGTCGCGGAGCTGCGGCGGCTGCGCACCGAAGCGAACCCGGCGGGCCGCTTCGGCACCATCGAGGAGTTCGGCGACGCCTGCGCCTATCTATGCAGCGCCCAGGCGGGGTACATTACCGGCCAGAATCTGCTCATGGACGGCGGCCTTTTCCCTGGGACTTTCTGACATGAAAACCATCACGGCATTCTTTGCGGCATTGCTGTTCGCGGGCGCCGCGTGGGCGCAGGCCTACCCGAACCGCTCGGTGAAGGTCATCGTTCCCTGGCCGCCGGGACAGGCGACCGATATCGCGGCGCGCGTGGTCGCCGAAAGGCTGCAGGCGGCGCTCGGCCAGCCGTTCGTGATCGACAACCGCCCCGGCGCCGGCGGCGCCATCGGCTCGGACGCGGTGGTGAAAAGCGCGCCCGACGGCTACACCCTGCTCGCCGCGTCGAGCGGCCCGCTCTCGATCATGCCAAACCTGCAGAAGGTTCCCTACGATCCGCTGAAGGACCTCGCGCCGATCAGCCTGGTCGCGCGAGTGCCGTTCGCGCTGGTGACCAATCCCTCGTTTCCGGCGGCGGACGCGCGGGAGTTCGTCGCGCTGGTGAAGGCGAACCCGGGCAAGTACACCTTCTCCGCGTCCGGCACCGGCGCCACCGCGCACCTCTTTACCGAGCTGTTCAACTCGATGGCGCAGATCCAGGCGCGCCATGTTCCCTACAAGGGCACGGCGCCGGCGATCACCGACATCATCAACGGGCAGATCAGCTACACGATCGAGACCGTGGCGGCGACCGTGAACCACGTGAAGTCCGGCCGGCTGAAGGCCTACGGCGTGTCGACCAAGCAGCGCGCGGGCGCGATGCCCGACGCGCCGCCGCTCGCCGAGGTCGCGGGCGTGCCCGACTACGATGCCGCCGCCTGGATCGGCTATTCCGCGCCGGCGGGTACGCCGCGCGAGGCGCTGGTCCGTGTTTCCGGTGAAATTCGCAAAGCCCTGCAGTCGAACGAGCTGAAGGAACGCTTTCTCAGCCTCGGCCTCGATCCGGTGGCGAGCACGCCGGAGGAGATGGCGGCGTTCATGCGCGGGGAGCAGGAGCGCTACGGCAAGATCATCCGCGACGCCAACATCAAGGTCGAACAATAGAAGTCCGCAGACTCGCAGGCGCGCTCGGCGCCGAGATTCTCGGCGTCGATCTGTCGAAGGATTTTTCTGAAAAGAAAATTCGAGAGGCGTTTCTCGAGCACCAGGTCATCTTCTTCCGCGACCAGCGGCTCGACCCCGCGCAGTTCATGGCGTTCGCGCGGTGCTTCGGCAAGCCGGTCGAATACCCGTTCGTGAAGGGCATCGAGGGCTTTCCCGAGGTCATCGAGGTGCGCAAGCTCGAGCACGAGAAGCACAACTTCGGCGGCGTGTGGCACTCGGACACCGCGTACCTCGACGAGCCGCCGATGGGCTCGATGCTGCTGGCGCGCGAGGTGCCGCCATACGGCGGCGACACCGAGTTCGCCAACCAGTACGCGGCCTACGAAGCACTGTCGCCGGGGATGCGGCGCATGCTCGACGGCCTGGTCGCGGTCAATACCTCGTCGAAGGCCGACGCCACGCGCACGCGCGAGGACATGGTGAAGGAATACCCGCGGGAATACGTGGCGGAGCACCCGGCGGTGCGCACGCACCCGGAAACCGGCCGCAAGGCGCTCTACGTGAACGTCGGGCACACCGCGAGGTTTCGCGGCCTGACCGAGCAGGAGAGCGCGCCGCTGCTCGAGTTCCTGTTCCGCCACCAGGTGAAGTTAGAGTTCACCTGCCGCTTCCGGTGGCAGGCGGGCTCGCTCGCGTTCTGGGACAACCGCTGCACCCAGCACAACGCGATCAACGACTACCACGGCCACCGGCGGGTGATGCATCGCATCACCCTGGGCGGGGACCGGCCCCGATAGAGAGCTAGGTTTTCAGCGTCCCGGCTGCTTTCAGGGCCGCAGCGACCCGCTCCGGCGACATCGGGAGGTGCCGGACCCGCGCCCCGGTTAGCTTGAAGACCGCGTTGGCGATCGCGGGCGCGACCGCAGGCACGCCGACCTCCCCGATGCCGGTTGGCGGGTTGTCCGTCGCCACGAGCTTGGTGTGGATCTCCGGCATGTCGCTCATCCGCAGGACGCGGTACTGGTGGAAGTTGCTCTCCCGGATGGCGCCTGCCTTGACCGTCAGCTCCTCGGTCAGCGCGGCACTCAGGCCGTAGACGACCGCGCTCTCGAGCTGCGCATGTGAATTGTCAGGCTGCACCACCAGGCCGGGATCGGCCGCGATCCAGTAGGTGTGGACCCGGATCCGGCCCGTCTTGCGATCCACCGAAACCTCGGCGACACCGGCGGTCAGCGTGTCGTGGTAGTCGGAGAACGCGATGCCGAGCGCGCGGTCCTTGGGCCGGGGCTTGGTCCACTGCGCCATGGCGGCCGCCGCGCGCAACACGGCGCCCACGCGCGGATGGTCCTTTGCCAGCTCGAGGCGCAGGGCGAGGGGATCTTTGCCGGTCGCATGCGCGACCTCGTCGAGGAAACACTCCGCGGCGAACTTGGTATAGCCCGCGCCGATGCCGCGCCAGGGCTGCACCCGCATGCCGCGGATCTCTCGCACGCCATCGGCGAGCATGTTCGGAATGTCGTAGAACAGCTGCTCCATGCCCCGCCAGCCGATCAGGTCCTTGCCGCCGGTCGCCTTGAAGCGCGGCGGCGCGGCGATCGCATCGACGTTCTCGGCGACCATGCGATGGTGCCAGCCGACGAGCCTGCCGTTCGCGTCCAGCCCCGCCTTCATCAGCTGGCAGGTCATCGGCCGCGGCCGTGCCGCCGCCAGGTCGTCCTCGCGCGTAAGCATCAGCTTCACCGTCTGCCTGGTGACGTTGGCGAGCGCGATCGCCTGCGCGACCGCGTCCGGCGTGATGCGCCGGCCGAAGCCGCCGCCGAGCAGATGCTGGTGCACGGTGATCATGTTGGGCGTGGTCTTCAGCACGCTGGCACCGGCGAGGGTGGCGAGGAAATTCGATTGCGTCCCGGTCCAGACCTCGGCCGACTTGCCGTCATCGGACACCCGCGCCACGCAGTTCATCGGCTCCATCTGCGCGTGGTAGCAATGCTCGGAAAAATACTCGGCCGTGAGCTGCTTGGCGGCACCCGACAGCGCTTTGGGCGCGTCACCCTTGGCGAACCACTCCATCGCCTTGGTGTTCGGGTCCTTGCCGTGGCGCGCGTATTCCGCCTTCGCCTGCGCCGAGTCGAAGTCCTTCGCCGCGGCGCCGGAGAAGTCCCAGTCGACCTTGAGCGCGCGGCGGCCGTTGCGCGTCGCCTGCACCGTGTCGCCGATCACGGCGACGCCGAAGGGCAGCGGAATCACCCGCGACACGCCCTTGATGCGCAAGACCTCGTCGGCGTTCACCTTCGCGGCCTTGGCGCCTTCCATCGGCGACTCGAGCACCGAGGCGTACACCATGCCCGGCAGGCGCACGTCGATGCCGTACTTCGCCGAGCCGTCGACCTTCGACGGCACGTCGACGCGCGGCATGTCCTTGCCGATCAGCCGGAACTGGGAGGGCCGCTTGAGGTCCGCCTCGCCGAGCTTCGGCGGCTCGGTGGGCACCGTGGCAAACTTCACCACGTCCCCGTAGGAGATGCGCCGCCCGGATTTCGCGTGCACCACGATGCTCGGCTCGGTGCCGAGCTCCTCCAGCGGCACGCCCCACTGCCTCGCGACGTTGTCCATCAGCACGCGCCGCGCCTGGGCGCCGCCCATGCGCAGCGGCATCCAGAAACCGGGCACCGTCAGGCTTCCCGCGTCGAGCATGGCGCCGTTGAACAGGCGATGGTAGTTGCCGTAGATCTTCGGGATCGGCGGCGCGTACTGCGTCGTCACCTTGGACCAGTTGGCGTCGAGCTCCTCGGCGAGGATGAGCGGCAGCGAGGTGAGAACCCCCTGCCCCATTTCGGCAGACGGGATCATCACCGTCACCGTGTCGTTCGCGGCGATCGTCACCCAGGCGTTGAACGTCGCAGTGGCCCCTTGCGCGACCGCGTTTGAAACCTTCCCGGCAAACGTGAAAGAGAACGTCAGCGCGCCCGCCGTCTGCAGAAAGCCGCGGCGGCTGATCTTGGTCTCGAGCAGCATGGCTACGCCTCCTTCGCCGCGCGCTCGATGGCGCGCACGATGCGCGGATAGGTGCCGCACCGGCAGATGTTGCCGTTCATGTGGCTGACGATCTGGGCGCGCGTCGGCTTCTTGTTCTTCGCGAGCAGCGCCGCCGCCTGCATGATCTGGCCCGACTGGCAGTAGCCGCACTGCGGCACCTGCTCGGCGACCCACGCCTTCTGCAGCGGATGGTCGGCCGCCGGCGCGAGCCCCTCGATGGTGGTAATGCGCTTGCCCTGGGCCGCGGAAACAGGCGTGGAGCACGAGCGCACCGGGTTGCCGTTGAGGTGCACGGTGCAGGCACCGCACTGGGCGATGCCGCAGCCGAACTTGGTTCCGGTGAGCCCGAGCTCCTCCCGGATCACCCAGAGCAGCGGCGTATCGGCCGGCTGCTCGGAATAAGCCTCTTTGCCGTTGACGACGAACTTGATCATGCGTCCCTCCTCCAGGAAGCAGCATCCTACCCCGATCTTCGTACTGCATTGCGAAAAACAGGCGCAGTAAAATGCAGATCCCGTAGGAGGTTTCCAATGAATGCGCCCGCGCAGGCCGGTCTACCCGCCCTTCCCCTGAAAGACCCGAAGCTGTTCCGCACCCAGTGCTACATCGACGGCGAATGGACCGGGAACGGCAAGAGTTTTGCGGTCGTCAACCCGGCCACCGGGGCACAGCTCGGCACGGTGCCGAAGCTGGGCGCCGAGGAGGCGCGGCGCGCGATCGAGGCGGCCGAGCGCGCCTGGCCGGCGTGGCGCGCGAAGACCGCGAAGGAGCGCGCCGCGATCCTGCGCAAATGGTTCGAGCTGATGATGGCGAGCCAGGAGGACCTCGCGCAAATCCTCACCGCCGAGCAGGGCAAGCCGCTCGCGGAGGCGCGCGGCGAGATCGCCTACGGCGCGTCCTTCATCGAGTGGTTCGCCGAGGAGGGCAAGCGCGCCTACGGCGAGGTCATCCCGTCGCACCAGAGCGACAAGCGCGTGCTGGTGATCAAGCAGCCGATCGGCGTGTGCGCGCTGATCACGCCGTGGAACTTCCCGAACGCGATGATCACGCGCAAGGCCGGGCCGGCGCTCGCCGCGGGCTGCACCGTGGTGATCAAGCCCGCCGGGCAGACGCCCTATTCCGCGCTCGCCATGGCCGAGCTCGGCGAGCGCGCGGGCATTCCCAGGGGCGTGCTCAACGTCCTCACCGGCGACTCAAGCGCGATCGGCGGCGAGCTGTGCGCCAGCCCGAAGGTGCGCAAGCTCTCGTTCACCGGCTCGACCCAGACCGGCCGCATCCTGATGAAGCAGTGCGCCGACACGGTGAAGAAGCTCTCGCTCGAGCTCGGCGGCAACGCGCCTTTCATCGTGTTCGACGACGCCGATCTCGACGCCGCGGTCGAGGGTGCGCTTGCGTCCAAATACCGCAACGCTGGCCAGACCTGCGTGTGTGCGAACCGCCTGTACGTGCAGGACGGCGTGTACGACGCGTTCGCCGCCAAGCTCACCGAAAAGGTGAAAGGCTTCAAGGTCGGCGCGGGCACCGAGCCGGGCGTGGTGATCGGGCCGCTGATCAACGACGAAGGCGTGAAGAAGGTCGAGCAGCACGTCGCCGATGCCGTGAGCAAGGGTGCGAAGATCGTCCTGGGCGGGAAAAGGCACGAGCGGGGCGGGCTTTTCTTCCAGCCCACCGTGCTCACCCACGTCACGCCGCAGATGCTGGTCTCCCACGAGGAGACCTTCGGCCCGGTCGCGCCGCTCATCCGCTTCAAGACCGAGGACGAGGTGATTCGCCTCGCCAACGACAGCGCGTTCGGGCTCTCGGGCTACTTCTACAGCCGCGACGTCGGGCGCATCTTCCGGGTCGCCGAGGCGATGGAGACCGGCATCGTCGGCGCCAACGTCGGCATCATCTCGACCGAGATCGCGCCCTTCGGCGGCGTGAAGCAGTCGGGGCTCGGGCGCGAAGGGTCGAAGTACGGCCTCGAGGAATACCTTGAGGTGAAGTACATCCTGCTGGGAGGCATCGACAAGTGAAAGGCGAGGAGTTCAAGGACGACTTCCGCAAGGCGCTGCCGCGCGAGGTCGTCCAGCGCTTGACGCGCCGCTCGCCGTGGCGGGCGACGTTAGCAGTTCTGCATGACGTGCTGATCCTGGCCGTGGCGATTGCCGGTGGACTGTATTTTTGGCCCAATCCGCTGATCATTTTTCTTTCAGTGGTGGTGATTGGAACCCGGCAGCATGCCCTGTTCGTCATCGCGCACGACGCCGCGCACTACCTGCTCTACGACAACCGGCTGCTGAACGACGCGGTCGGGCGCACCTGCGCGATGCTGCAGGGGCTCTCGATGTGCACCTACCGCGTGATCCACCGCATGCACCACAACAACCTGTACGGCGAGCTCGATCCAGACACGGCATTGCATGGGGGATATCCCAGGGGAAGATCGTATTTGATAAGGAAGTTGTTGAAAGACCTGAGCGGTCTCACGGCCTGGAAGACGTACGCCTACTTTCTCGGCGGCGCTCCCGCGCTCAACACGCAAACCAAAGTAGCCCTTCGGCCGCTTGACGATACTTCCGCGAAATTGAAAGCCGAAGCGCGCACCGACCGGAACATGGTGATCGGCTTCCACGTCGCGATGCTCGTCGTGATGGCCTGGAGCGGAGTCCTGGTGCAATACCTGGTGCTGTGGGTGCTGCCGCTCGTGACGGTGGTGCAGGCGATCCTGCGGCTGCGGGCGATCGCCGAGCACGGCGCGACGACCGACTTCTCCTCGCCGCTCACCGCCGCGCGCACCAACGTCGCGCCGGCGTGGCTCGAATGGCTGATCTTTCCGCACCAGGTGAACTATCACATCGAGCACCACCTCTACGCCTCGGTGCCGCACTACAACCTGCCGGCGCTGCACCGGGAGATGGTCAGTCGCGGCGTGCTCGACGGCGCGGAGGTCGTCGCGTTCCGCGCCACGCTCGGCAAGATCTTCGCCGAGCGCGCCGCAGCCTAGGTTTTCTTCTTCAGCTTGAGCCGCATCGGTTTCATCGGCGAGCCGACGAAGCCCGCGCGCCGGTACATCGCCTGTGCGCGCTCGTTCTGCATGTCGGTGAGCAGCGTGATGCGCAGCACGCCCTCGGCGCGCGCCTGCTCGACCACGTGCTTGAGCAGCGCGGCGCCGATGCCGCGCTTGCGCTGCTCGGGCGCGACGACCAGGTCCTCGAACAGCGCCGCCTTGCCGCCCTCGGCGGTGCTGACGGTGTAGAGCAGGCTGCACATCGCGACGATCTCGCGCCCCTCGCGCGCCACGAAGATCCTGCCCTTGGCGGGATCGGCGAGGATCGCCTGCAGCGCGGCGCGCTGCTTCTCGGCGTCGGCGGAGAATTCCGCCTCGGACGCGAACAGGATGCCGAGCAGCTCGACCAGGCGGGCCAAGTCCGCGGCCTTGGCGAGATCGAAGCGGATTTCGCTCATGCCGACGGCGCCGCGGTCACCAGGACCCTGCTTTCGGCAAAACCGATGCCCATCTTGTTGAGCGCCGCCTCGATGCGCTTGTAGGCCTGCGCGCGCACGTCGAACTGCCGGCCGGGCGCGGTGCGGAACTTGCAGCGGAAGATCTTCACTCCCGGGTCGACGCGGTAGAGCTTGCCCTTGAGCGGCTCCATCATCAGGTGGCCCACTGCGGGGTCGGCCATCATTTCCTCGCCGACCTGCTTGATGAGCTTGCGGATCTTCTCGCTGTCGGCGTCGATCGGCAGCGGCAGGTTGAACTTCTCGATCACCCAGTCGCGCGAGGTGTTGCGCACCGTGCCGAGCGAGCCGTAGGGGACGAAGTGCAGCGGCCCGTTGTGGTGGCGCAGCGCCACGGTGCGCAGCGTGATGCGCTCCACCGTGCCCTTGGTATTGCCTCCCGCCTCGACGTATTCGCCGATGCGAAACGCATCCTCCGCCAGGTAGAACACCCCGGCGATCACGTCGCGCACCAGCGCCTGGGCGCCGAAGCCGATCGCGAGCCCGACCACGCCCGCCCCGGCGAGGACCGGGGTGATCTCGATGCCGAGCGCCCACAGCGAGGAGAGGACCAGCATCACGATCAGCAGCACCGCGGCCGTCACGCGCAGCAGCGGCAGCAGGGTGAGCAGCCGGGAATGCTCGTCGGGCTCATGCTGCGGGCCGGGCGGGCGGATGCGACTGAGGCGCTGGTCGATGGCGCTACGCACCGTGATCCACACGACGTGCGTCAGCAGCGCGATGGTCGCCACGCCGATCAGGCGCAGGGCGAGGCGGACCATCGGGCTTTCCGCGGCGGCGAGCGCAAGCAGCGGCGTATCGACCGCCAGCGCGCCGGCGCCGATCGCAAGCAGCACGACGACGAAACGCGCCGCCGAAAGGACGATGCTCGGCAGCACCCGGTCGCCTTCGTCCTGCCAGAAAAAGAACACCAGATCGCGCAAGCCGATCTGCAGCGCGATGACGATGGCCACGAGCGCCGCGAGCGCCACCCTGCCGTACATCAGCCAGAGGCCGTAGACGAGAATCACCAGCAGCGCGAGCACGAAGGACTTGGGAAACCGCGGGCCCTGCGCCTGCAGGGCGCGCCCGCCACTTCGGCCGAAGAATGCGAAAGCCGCAATCACGAGCAGCAGCGCGGCCGCGGTGGCGGTCAGCAGGCGCAAGGCGCCCGCCGCGTGGCCGGCGCCGCCGATGCGCTCCATCAGGCTCGGCACGAAGCTCCCCAGCGCCAGCAGGCACACCACTGTCATCGCCGCCGCGGCGAGCCAGCCGGCGCTGGCGTTCGCGAGCGGTACGAGCCGCAGGCGCGGGCGGCCCGGCGCGAGCAGTGTGGAAATGAGGCTCCAGGCGAGGCGCAGCACCTGCACGAGGAGCGTGGCCGCCACCACGAGCTCCTGAACCCCGGGAGGCCAGGAGAATGCCGCCGACGCGCCGACCGCGGCAACGGTGAAAAGCACGAGCCCCGAGATGATCAGGGCGAGCCGCTGCAGGGCGAGCCGCAGCGCCTGCCGCGGCGAAGCGGGCATGCTCGCCTGGATCGCCCTCAATGGAGAGAACGCGTAAGTCCAGTAGAGCCATTCGACGCCGATGCCGGCGAGCAGCAGGATGACCACGTAGGTGAACGCCGCGACGCCGCTCGCGCTCATGAGCGCGGCGCGCGTCCTCGCCGCGAGGTCGCGCAGCTCGGCGGGTGCCTGGAGCAGGTCGCTGCGCAGCGATTGCATTCTCGCCTTCGGCTCCGCGAGCCCCTCCACCGACCATCCGGCGAGGCTCTGGTCGGCGGCGGCGCCGAGGGCCGCGGAAGAACAGGCGAGGACACACAGTGCGATCAGCAGGCGGCTCAAGGCGTGACCCACTCTTGCGGCGCGCGCGCGGCCGAGGCGTCGGCGTAGGCGGGCAGCAGGCGCGTCACCGTCACGCCCGGGCCGAGAACCCGCGCCTGGCAGGCAAGCCGGTCGGCGTCGCCGGCGCGCACGCGCGCGAGGGTGGCGCGCTCGATGTCGCCTTTCGGCGAAAGCGACTGCGCGCCCGCTTCCACGCGCACGCGGCAGGTGCCGCAGCGGCCGCGGCCCGAGCACACGTGGGCGTGCGGCACGTCGCCCAGGCGGCTCAGCTCGAGGATGGCAAGCCCGCGCCGCCCTTGCGCTGAAAGGCCTCCGTCGTAGGCGACCGCCACCCGCGCGAAGCGGCCGCGCAGGAAGCGCGCGCCGAACACGCCGAACGCGATCAGTACCAGCGCGCCGTACACGAGAAGAAGTGCTCTTTGAAAATCGTCCAAGCGATTCGTCACGGCGACGACGCGGTCCAGATTCGCCGTGATGTGCGCGCGCCACACCGGATCATTCGCGAGCTTTTCCAGCACTTCCCTGCCGGATTCGGCGAAGCCGATGAGCGCCAGGATCGGGACCGCGAACAGCACCGGCAGCACGAAGCCCCCGATGCGCTTCCACACCGGCTTGAGGACCAGCCAGGAATAGAGCCCGACCGCGGCGTGGACCCAGACCACCATCACTACGCAGAGCTGCTGCAGCGCATAGCCCGGCGAAAAGCTCCAGTACACCGCCAGCATCTGGCCGAAGGTGGCGTCGAAGTTGGGAGTCACCTCGCCCGCCATGTGCATCACTACGGCGTGATTCAGGAGCAGCGGCGGCGTGACCAGGCCGAGGCAAAGCTGCACCACGTCGGTCCTGCTCATCGCCAGCGAGCGCCGCGCCGAGACCGCGTACAGGCCGAGCGCGATGTGCACCAGCGCCGCGCCGGCGAGCAGCCCGATGCCGGGTGCGCTGCGCCAGGGGCCCATCAGCCACGGCCGCCAGCTCTCCATGGCCGCGAGCGAATGCATGCCGAGCATCAGGTTCGTCATGTGGCCGGTGACGAAGCCCATCAGGACCAGGCCGGTCACGATCCTGAGTTGGGGTAGCAACTGCAGGGGCAGCAGCTTCATACGTTGAAGCGGAAGTGGATCACATCCCCATCGCGCACGGTGTATTCCTTCCCCTCGAGGCGCAGCTTACCCGCCTCTCTTGCGCCCTGCTCGCCGCCGCACGCGACGTAGTCGTCGTACGAAGCCACCTCGGCGCGGATGAAGCCGCGCTCGAAGTCGGTGTGGATGACCCCGGCCGCCTGCGGCGCGGTGGCGCCGGCGCGCACCGTCCAGGCGCGCGCCTCCTTTGCGCCGGTCGTGGTGAAGAACGTCTGCAGGCCGAGCAGCCGGTACGCGGCGCGGATCACGCGGTTGAGCGCCGGCTCGTCCATGCCCATGTCGTCGAGGAACAGCTTCTTGTCCGCGTCGGGCATGTCGGCGATCTGCGCCTCCAGCGCCGCGCTGACCGGCACGACCGGCGCGCCTTCCTTCGCTGCATGGGCCTGTACCGCCTCGAGGAAGGAGCCCGACCCTCGCTCATCGATGTTCGCGACATACAGGATCGGCTTCACGGTCAGCAGAGAGAGGGGCCGCAGCACCGCGCGCTCTTCCTTGGAAAGCTCCGCGGTGCGCGCCGGTCTACCCGCATTCAAGACATCTATCATTTTTTTAACTGCAGCGACTAGGCGCTGCGCCTCCTTGTCGCCGCCGGTCTGCGCCACTTTCGCGTGCTTTGCGAGCTGGCGCTCGAGCGTCTGCAGGTCCGCGGCCGCGAGCTCGGCGTGGACCGTCCCGATGTCGGCCACGGGATCGATCCTGCCCGCGACATGGGCCACGTCGGCATCCTCGAAGCAGCGCACGACGTGCGCGATCGCGTCGGCCTCGCGGATGTTCGCCAGGAACCGGTTGCCGAGCCCTTCCCCCCGGGAAGCGCCCGCGACCAGCCCCGCGATGTCTACGAATTCGATCACCGCCGGGACCACTTTCTGCGGCCGGGCGATCGCGGCGATCGCGGCGAGGCGCGCATCGGGCACCGCGACGATGCCGACGTTGGGCGCGACGGTGCAGAAGGGATAGTTTTCCGCCGCGACCCCGGCCTTGGTGAGCGCGTTGAACAGCGTGGACTTGCCGACGTTCGGCAGGCCCACGATGCCGCACTTCATTTCCTGCCGAACAGCGACTTCAGCAAACCGGGCTTGTCCGGTGCCTTTGCCGGCGGCGCCTCCGGCTTTTTCTCGGAAACCTTCTTGGGCGCTTCCTCGGTGTGCAGCTGGTTCATCGCCCCCTGGAAGTCGCCCGACAGGATCTGGGGCATGACCGCGAGGGATTTCTCGATCGCGGCGTCGATCGCGGCGCGCTCTTCGGCCGCGGGCTTGTGCAGCACGTAGTCGGCGCCTTCGGTGCCCACGGGCGGCTTGCCGACGCCGAGCCGCAGCCGCCAGTACTCGTGCGTCGCCAGGCGCTGCGAAATGTCCTTCAGCCCGTTGTGCCCGGCGATGCCGCCGCCCTGCTTCAGCCGGGCCGTGCCGGGTTCGAAGTCGAGCTCGTCGTGCACCACGAGCACTTCCTCCGGCTTGATCTTGAAAAAGCCGGCGAGCATCTGCACCGGCTGGCCGCTCGCGTTCATGAAGCTCTGCGGCAGGAGCAGCCAGGCGCCGGCCTTGTCTTTCCCGACCAGCGCCTTGAACTTGGTGTCCTTGCGCAGCACCACGCCGTTCGCCACGGCGAGGCGCTCGACCAGCCAGAAACCCGCGTTGTGGCGCGTGCGCTCGTACTCCTTGCCGGGATTACCCAGGCCGACGACAAGACGAATCACGGGGCGTGTTACTTCTTGTCTTTTTTGTCGGCCTTCTCAGCCTTGTCGGCAGGCTTCTCGGCGCCTTTGGCGGCAGGCTTCTCGGCGCCTTTGGCGGCAGGCTTCTCGGCGCCTTTGGCGGCAGGCTTCTCGGCGCCTTTGGCGGCAGGCTTCTCGGCGCCTTTGGCGGCAGGCTTCTCGGCGCCTTTGGCGGCAGCGGCCTTGTCGCCTTCGGCAGGCGCCTCGCCTTCCTTCGGCTCGGCGGCCTGCTCGGTCGTCGGGATCTCGGAGGGCGCGACGGCGGCGGCGGCGGCGGCGGCTTCCTCTTCCTCGGTGATCAGCGTCGGCACCACCACCGTGGCGACCACGGGGTTGTCTTCCTTCTTGATCGCCAGCTCGACGCCCTTGGGCAGCGCGAGCTCGCGCGCGTGGATCGACTTGCCGACCGCGAGGTTGACGAGATCGACCTCGATGAACTCGGGCAGGTCGTCCGGCAGGCAGGCGATGTCGAGCTCGTTCAGCACGTGGCTCGCGACCCCGCCCTGGTCCTTGACCCCGGGGGATTGTTCGGCGTTCACGAAGTGCAGCGGCACCTTCATGTGCAGCTTCCTGTTCTTCACCACGCGCTGGAAGTCGACATGCTGCACCTGCGGCTTGTACGGATGCATGTTCACGGCGCGCAGCAGCACCTGCTCCTTCGCGCCGCCGAGCTCGAGCGTGAGGATCGAGGCGTGGAAGCGCTCGTTCCTCAGGTTAAGGTACAGGTCCTTGTGGTCGAGCTCGATGTTGACCGCGTCCCGGTCGCCGCCGTAGACGATGCCGGGCACGCGGCCCAGGCGGCGCATGCGGCGCGCCGCGCCGGTACCCTGCTTTTCGCGCTTGCGCGCGGTGATTTCTATTGCCATTTTGCCTGCCTCATTCTATGAATAACGAGCTGACCGATTCTTCCGTGTAGATCCGGAGGATGGTCTCGGCGATCAGGCCGGCGACGGTCAGGATGCGGATCTTCCTGCAGGCGCGCGCGTCGTCGCCCAGCGGGATGGTGTCGGTGACCACCAGCTCGTCGAGGTCCGATTTCGCGATGCGCTCGACCGCGCCGCCCGAGAGCACCGGGTGCGTGCAGTAGGCGACCACGCGCGTCGCGCCCTCTTCCTTCAGCACTTGCGCCGCCTTCACCAGCGTGCCGGCGGTGTCGACCATGTCGTCCATGATCACGCAGGTGCGCCCCTTCACCTCGCCGATCACGTTCATCACTTCCGACACGTTGGCCTTCGGCCGGCGCTTGTCGATGATCGCCAGCTCGGACTCGAGGCGCTTCGCCAGCGCGCGCGCGCGCACCACGCCGCCGACGTCGGGCGACACCACGATCAGGTCGTCGTAGCGCTGCTTCCACACGTCGCCGAGGAGCACCGGCGCGGCGTAGATGTTGTCCACCGGGATGTCGAAGAATCCCTGGATCTGGTCGGCGTGCAGGTCCATCGTCAGCACGCGCGCCACGCCCACCGAGGCGAGCATGTTCGCCACCACCTTGGCGCTGATCGCCACCCGCGCCGAGCGCGGCCGCCGGTCCTGGCGCGCGTAGCCGAAGTACGGTATCGCCGCGGTGACGCGCGCCGCCGAGGAGCGCTTGAGCGCGTCGATCATCACCAGCATTTCCATCAGGTTGTCGTTGGTCGGGGCGCAGGTCGACTGCAGCACGAATATGTCCTTGCCGCGCACGTTCTCGAGCAGCTCCACCATCACCTCGCCGTCGGAGAACTTGCCGACGATCGCGCGCCCGAGCGACAGGTTCAGGTGCTTCGCCACGTCGTGCGCCAGGCGCGGGTTGGCGTTGCCCGTGAACAGCATCAGCCGCTCGAGCGCCGCGTGGTTGGTCATTCCGGTGGTCATCGCCGTCATGTATTAGTGGCTGGGGAGGAAGGATTCGAACCCTCGTATGCCGGAATCAAAATCCGGTGCCTTAACCAGCTTGGCGACTCCCCAGTTGTGCTTTGGGGGCGGAGCATCTTCGCCCCTGAGCTCAGAGTCAATCCGCAAAGTCGTAGAGCGGGTGCCGCTCCAGCCCCCGCGCGACGAACCCCCGCATTCCCCCGGGTAGCGCCGAGTGCAGCGCGCGCGCCTCGGCTTCCGTTTCGAACTCGGCGAAGACACACGCTCCGGACCCCGTCATGCGCGCCTGCGGGCGATGCTGCCTTAGCCACGCGAGGCTCGCCGCCACGTCGGGATATCGGGCGATGACCGCAGGCTCGAGATCATTCGCTCCCTGCCCCGACAAAAAGGGCGGTATTTTGAGTCGTTTCGAAGGATGTGTCAACGCGGATTTGAAGGTTTCCTTCGTGGAAACCGAGACTTGCGGTGTGAGCACGAGGTACCAGGCAGGCGCCAGACCGAGTTCCTGCAGCCGCTCGCCGATGCCTTCGCCGGCGGCGTTTTTTCCGTAGATGAAGAACGGCACGTCGGCACCGAGCTGCGCTCCGAGGGACAGGAGCTCGCCGCGCTTCAGGCCGAGCTTCCAGGCCCAGTTCAGCACCAGCAGCACCGTCGCGGCGTCGGACGATCCGCCGCCCAGCCCGCCGCCGACCGGCAGGTTCTTCTCGAGGGTGAGATCGCAGCCCTGCTTCGATTGCGCGTGCGACTGCAGGAGGCGCGCCGCCCGCACGCACAGGTTGTCTTGGCCGAAGATTCCCGAGAACCGGACCTCGCCGTCGTTCCGGACCGAGAATCCGACGCGGTCCGCGCGGTCGATCAGGCGGAAAACGGTCTGCAGCTCGTGGTAGCCCGCGTGTTCCCCTTCCTCGCGGCGGCCGAGGACGTGGAGGAAGAGGTTGAGCTTCCCGGGCGCGGGGTACCAGGCCAGTTCCACGCCTTCAGTTCCACTGCGAAATGGCGAGGCGCAGCTCGATTCCGGGGTAGGTGAGCCGCATGCGGGTTGGCCGGCGCTCGGCATCGTAGTCCTGATACTCGATCTTCCAGCCGCGGCTCTCGAGCTCGGGCGAGCGCCTGCCGCGCACCCAGTCGGCCATGCCCTCGAGCGGCAGGCGGAAGCCGAGCACGCGCTCGGTGAGCGCCTCGGCGTCGTTGGAGCGGTACTCGCGCGGCTCGGCGGTCTTGAGCAGCACCGCTTCGCCCTGGCGCACGATCTGCGCCACGCCCTGGCCGGTCGGCGTGCTGATCAACAGCTCGTCGCCGCCCTTCGCATGGCGCCAGGCGATGGTGCCGGTGAAGGAGTCGGCGCCGTAGCGCGCCGCGATGCGGCCCGCCAGCGAAAACTCCAGCGCGCCGGCGGGAGGCTTGATCTCGACCTGCGCGCACGCAGCCGCAAACGCTGCGAGCAGTACAAGTCGCTTCACCTCCGCAGCCGCTTGATGGTCTTCAGCAGGGTTTCGTTATCGGGAGCGGCCTTGAGCGACTCGTCCCAGACGCGGCGCGCTTCATCGCGCTCGCCGAGCATCCACAGCACTTCGCCGAGGTGCGCGCCGATCTCGGCGTCGGGGCGCCCGGCGTAGGCGCGGCGCAGCTCGCGCGCCGCGCCCTTCAGGTCGCCCTCGCGGTACAGCACCCAGCCCAGGCTGTCGATGATGAAGTAGTCCTCGGGAGCGAGCTCGAGCGCCTTCTCGATCAGCTTCCTCGCCTCGGGGAGGCGCGTATTGCGGTCGGCGAACGAGTAGCCGAGCGCGTTGTACGCATGCGCGTGGTCGGGCCTGATCTCGATCAGCTTGCGCAAATGCGACTCGAGCAAGTCGTAGCGCTCGAGCTTCTCCGCGGTGAGCGCGAGGTCGTAGAGCAGGTCGGGCTGCCCGGGCTGCTTGTCGAGCTCGCGGCTCAGCATGTCGAAGGCGTCGCGATGGCGCTGCGCGTCGCGCAGCAGCTGCGCCTCGGCGACAACGATCTGCGCGTGCTCCCCCGGATGGTCCGCGGCCACCTGCTGCAGGAAGGCGCGCGCGTCGTCGAGCTTGCCCTGCTTGGCCATCGCGTTGGCGGTGCGCATGCGCGCCGAGAGCACGTGATCGCCGCTGCCGATGCTCTGGTACCACTCGATCGCCCGCGGCCAGAGCTTCTGCTCCTCGGCGATCTGACCGAGCAGGTAGCGTACCTGCTCGGGGTCGCGGTGGCCCAAGCCGAGCACGCGCTTCATGTAGTCCTCGGCGGCGGGATAGTCCTTGAGCTGGAACGCGAGCAGCCCCACGGCATAGATGACCTCGGGGTTGGCAGGGTTCGCGCCCGCCACCGCCTCGAACTGCTTGCGCGCTTCGGCCAGGCGCTTCTCCAGGACCAGCGCGCGCGCGTAGCTGAGCCGCGCCTCGCGCGAGCCCGGATTCTTCTCGACGAACTCGCCCAGCCGCTTGGACGCCTCGGCGGGCGAGCGCTTCTGCAGCACCTGCGCCTCGAGCAGCGCGGCGAGCTCCCAGTCGGGGCGCAGCGCCTGCGCCTGGCGGGCGGCTGCGATCGCGGCGGCGTCGTCGCCCGCCAGCGCGGCCGCCTGCGCGACGGCGAAGTGCGCCTGGGGGAGCTGCGGCTGCTTCGCCGCCAGGCTGCGGATCACGCGCAGGTTGGAAGCCTTGTCCGGGTTGCCCGAGAGCAGGCGGTTGATCTGCATGAACGCGTTCTCGCGGTTCACGCCCTCGGCGGAGAACAGCTTCTCCAGGATCGGCTCGGCCTCGTCGACGCGCTTGGTGGCGACGAGCACCGCGGCGAGCACCTGCAGCGCATGCGTCGACGCAGGCTCGATGTCGTGCCAGGTGCGCGCCGCCTCGAGCGCGACTTCGGGCAGGCGCGCCTGGTTCGCCACCTCGACCGCGCGGCGCGCGATGCGCGGATCGCGCGTGCGCTTCGCAAGCTCGAGGTAGGTCCTGGCGGCGAGCGGCAGGTCGCCGCGCTGCAGGGCGATCTCGCCGAGCAGGAAGTCGTACAGCGTGGGCTCGTTGAGGTCGGAACCGGGGTCGGAAGCGCCGGGACCGATGTCCTTCGACTGCGCGGCCGCCACCCCGCAGAGCAGCGAAAGCGCCCCGGCCACAACGACCGCGTGGATTTTCATGGCCATCTGGATGCGAATCATCTTAGGTATATTTGATGCCCCGCACAAGCGCGGATTTCCTCATGCCGGAGCTGCCCGAAGTCGAAGTGACGCGCCGCGGCCTCGCGCCGCAGCTCGCCGGCCGCGTCATCAGCGGCGTGGCGGTGCGCGAGCCGCGGCTGCGCTGGCCGGTGCCGCGCGAGGTGCTCGCGCTCGCCGGGCGCACCGTCAAGACCATAAGACGCCGCGGCAAGTACCTGCTCGTCGACTGCGGCAACGGGCATCTCATCCTGCACCTCGGCATGTCGGGCAGCCTGCGCGTGCTGCCGCAGGGAACGCCGGCGCAGAAACACGATCATTTCGACCTGCTGCTCGGCGACCGCGTGCTGCGGCTGCGCGATCCGCGGCGCTTCGGCGCGGTGCTGTGGACTTCGGGCGACGTCGCCGCGCACCCGCTGCTCGCGCATCTGGGTGTTGAGCCGCTGTCACGCTCCCTTGATTCAGGGCGGCTGCACGCGCTGACGCGGGCGCACCGCACCGCGATCAAGCAGTTCCTGATGGACGGACGGCGCATCGTCGGCGTGGGCAATATCTACGCGAACGAGAGCCTGTTTCGCGCCGGCATCAATCCGCGCAAGCGAGCCAATCGAATTTCAAGGGAAGAATCAAAAAAACTGGCGCTCGCGATCAAGCACACCTTGCGCGCCGCGATCCGCGCCGGCGGTTCGACGCTGCGCGACTTCGTCGGCACCGACGGCGCCGCGGGATGTTTCCAGCAACGCTACTGGGTCTACGACCGCGCCGGGAAGAAGTGCCGGCGCTGCGGCTCGCCGATCCGCAAGCTGTTACAGGGGCAGCGCTCGACCTACTACTGCCCGACCTGCCAGAAGTCCTAGGCTTTTTCCGCGGCTTTTTCCTTTAGGCGTTTCGCCACCGTGGGGTGCACGAACTCGGAGACGTCGCCGCCGAGCGTGGCGATCTCGCGCACCAGCGTCGCCGAGATGAACATGTGCTGCTCGGAGGGCGTGAGGAATATCGTCTCCATCTCCGGATAGAGGTTGCGGTTCATGCCCGCGAGCTGGAACTCGTACTCGAAGTCCGACACCGCGCGCAGGCCGCGCAGCACCACGCGCGCGCGCTGCTTGCGCACGAACTCGGTCAGCAGGCCGGAGAAGCCGACGATCTCGACGTTCTTCATGTCGGCGAGCACCTCGCGTGCCATCGCGATGCGCTCCTCGAGCGTGAAGAACGGGCGCTTGGCCTTGCTGTCGGCGATCGCCAGGACCACGGCTTCGAACAGCGTCCCGGCGCGGCGCACCAGGTCTTCGTGGCCGCGCGTGAGCGGGTCAAACGTCCCCGGATACACCGCCTTGATCATCGCCTCTCCATTCCAGCAGCTGGTAGCTCACCTGGCCCGCGCGCGCGCGCCTGAGCTCGCGCCACGCTTCCCCCGCGGCGAACGGCTCGCCCGACTCGACGGTGACACGCGCCGCCCGCAGCAGCCTGAACACCGCCGGCAGCGCATTCTGCCTGAACGGCGGATCGAGGAAAACCACGTCGAACCGGTCCCGCGTGCGCTTCAGGTACGCAAACGCATCCTCGAGGATCAGCTCGACCTGTCTCGCCCCGATCAGGTCGCGGGTTTTCTTCAGGGCTTCGAACACCACCCGGTCCTGCTCGACCATCACCACGCGCGCCGCGCCGCGCGAGGCGGCCTCGAAGCCGAGCGCGCCGCTGCCCGCGAACAGATCGAGGCACGACAGCCCCGCGAGCGACTGGCCGAGCCAGTTGAACAGCGTCTCGCGCACGCGGTCGGGCGTCGGGCGCAGTCCGGGCCGGTCGGGCACCGCGATGCGCCGGCCGCGATACTCCCCCGCGATGATGCGGATTTTTCCTTTGTTAGAATGCACCGATCCATGGTAGCCAGTTCCTGGGCCGCGCGCCTCAAGGCAGGACTCGCGCGCACGCGGGATGTCCTCAACACGCCGGTCAGCGAGCTGCTCACGCGCCGCAAGATCGATGACGCGCTGTACGAGGAGCTGGAAAGCCAGTTGCTGCAGGCCGATTGCGGGGTCGCGGCGGCGCGCGCGCTGGTGGCGGAACTGAAGAAAAAAAAGCTCGAGGACGGCGACGCGCTCAAGCCCGCGCTGAAGGATGCGATTTCAGAATTGTTGAAACCCCTGGAACGCCGTCTGGAATTTTCCAAGGCCAAACCTTTCGTCATCATGATCGCCGGGGTGAACGGCTCGGGGAAGACCACTTCCATCGGCAAGCTCGCAAGATGGGTGCAGTCGCAGGGCAAGAGCGTGCTGCTCGCCGCGGGCGACACCTTCCGGGCGGCGGCGCGCGAGCAGCTCGTGGCCTGGGGGGCGCGCAACGCCGTGCCGGTGATCGCGCAGGCCTCGGGCGACGCGGGCGCGGTGGTGTTCGACGCGCTCGCCGCGGCGCGCGCACGCAGCATCGACGTGGTGATCGCGGATACCGCGGGACGCCTGCCGACGCAGCTGCACCTCATGGAGGAGATCAAGAAGGTGAAGCGGGTCGCGGCGAAAGCGCTCGATGGCGCGCCGCACGAGGTCGTGCTCGTGCTCGACGCCAACACCGGGCAGAACTCGCTCGCGCAGGTGAAGGCCTTCGACGATGCGCTCGGGCTCACCGGGCTGATCCTCACCAAGCTCGACGGCACCGCCAAGGGCGGCGTGGTGTGCGCGATCGCCAAGGAAAGGCCCGTGCCCCTCCTCTTCGTGGGCGTGGGCGAAGGCATCGACGACCTGCGGCCGTTCGTGGCGCGCGATTTCGCCGAGGCGCTGGTTGGTTAGCTTTTCCGCCGTCGCCAAACGCTATCCCGGCGGCCAGCAGGCGCTGAGGGACGTGAGCTTCGCGCTCGAAAGCGGCGAGCTCGCTTTCCTCACCGGGCGATCGGGCGCGGGCAAGTCGACGCTCCTCAAGCTCATCCCGGCGATCGAGCGCCCGAGCGCCGGCGCGGTCATGGTCAACGGGCAGAACGTCGGCGCGCTCAAGCGCGCGGCGCTGCCCTATCTGCGGCGCAACCTCGGGCTCGTGTTCCAGGACCAGAAGCTGCTCTACGACCGCAGCGTGTACGACAACGTGATGCTGCCGCTCGCGTTCTCCGCGCACCCGCCCCGGGAGGCGGCGCGCCGCGCGCGCGCCGCGCTCGACAAGGTGGGGCTGCTCGCGCGCGAGCGCGCCAACCCGATCGAGCTTTCCGGCGGCGAGCAGCAGCGCCTCGCGATCGCGCGCGCGGTCGTCAACCGGCCGGCGCTGCTCGTCGCCGACGAGCCGACCGCGAACCTCGACGCCGAGTCGGCGGCGCGCGTCCTCGACATCTTCGTCGCCTTCAACCAGGTCGGCGTGACGGTGCTCATCGCCAGCCACGACCAGGCGCTCGTCGGGCGCTACGGCAAGCGTGTGCTGCACCTCGAAACAGGGCGCATTGCATGAGCGCCTGGCTGCGCCAGCACCGGCAGGCGTTTTCCTCGGCTTTGCGAAGATTGAGCTTGCTGAATGCGCTGGTCATCGGCATCGCGCTCGCCCTGCCGGCCGGGGGCTACGCGCTGCTCGAGAACCTGCGCCCGATGGGCGCGCGCCTGACGCTCGAGCCGCGCATTTCGCTGTTCCTCGCGCCGCAGGCGCGCCGCGCCGACGCCGAGGCGCTCGGGGCGCGGCTGCGCGCCGACCGGCGCATCGAAGCGGTGCGCTTCATCCCGCGCGAGGAGGCGCTGAAGGAGATGAACGCCGTGCAGGGCCTCTCCGAGGTCATCGGGGCGCTCAGGCAGAACCCCCTTCCCGACGCTTTCGTGGTCACCTCCCACGAGGACATCGCGGCCGAGCTGGCCAAGCTTCCCGGCGTCGCCCACGTCCAGGCCGACGCGGTGTGGGCGCGGCGCCTCGCCGCCGCCACCGCGGTGGCGCAGCTCGGCCTGTGGATGCTCGCGGCGCTCCTCGGCGCGGCGCTCGTCGCGGTCACTTTCAACACCATCCGCCTGCAGATCCTCACGCAGCGCGACGAGATCGAAGTGTCGAAGCTGATCGGCGCGACCGACGCCTTCATCCGCCGCCCGTTCCACTACCTTGGCCTGCTGCAAGGCCTCGCCGGCGGCGCGGTCGCGCTCGCGATCGTGGCGCTGGCGTTTGCCCTATTGAACCGGGAGGTGGATGTGCTTGCCCAATCCTACGGCTCGACCTTCCGGCTGCCGTTTCTGTCGGCAGCCGACGCGCTGGCGATACTGGTCTTCGCTGGTGTGCTGGGCTGGCTCGGCGCAGGCCTCTCAGCCAAGCGGCATTTGCGAGAGATAGAGCCAAGTTAGTGCTTACTACTAGTTAGCACTCTGCCTATACGAGTGCTAAAATAGCGGCAACCAGGAGAGTGAACGCCATGCAAGCAACGCTGCCCCTACCCGGGTCAGTCCCGGTGCCCATGCCGACGGGGAGCCTCGAGGCTTACATCCAGACGGTCAACCGTTTCCCGCTCCTCAGCGCCGAAGAGGAGCGCGCGCTCGCGCTGCGCTGGCGCGAAAACCAGGACCTCGACGCGGCGCGCCAGCTCGTGCTGTCCCACCTGCGGCTGGTGGTTGCCGTGGCGCGCGGCTATCTCGGCTACGGCCTGCCGCACGCCGACCTGATCCAGGAAGGCTCGATCGGCCTGATGAAAGCGGTCAAGCGCTTCGACCCGGAGCGCAACGTGCGCCTGGTCTCGTTCGCGATCCACTGGATCAAGGCCGAGATCCACGAATACATCCTGCGCAACTGGCGGCTGGTCAAGCTCGCGACCACCAAGGCGCAGCGCAAGCTGTTCTTCAACCTGCGCTCGATGCGCAAGAACCTCGCGCCGATGACCCGCGCGGAAGTCGAGCGCGTGGCGCGCGAGCTGCAGGTGAAGCCCGAGGAAGTCGCAGAGATGGAGATGCGCCTGTCCGGCCAGGAGGTCGCGTTCGAAGCCGACCAGGACGATGACGAAGCCTATGCCCCGGTGCACTACCTCGCCGCCGACCGCGACGCCGAGCCGCTCGCGCAGCTCGAGGCGAAGGAATCGGAGCAAGGCCGCGCCGCCGGTCTCGAGGAGGCCCTGAAGTCGCTCGACGAGCGCAGCCGCCGCATCATCGAAGCGCGCTGGCTGCGCGACAAGGACGCCCTCACCCTGCACGAGCTCGCCGCCGAGTTCAAGGTCTCGGCCGAGCGCATCCGCCAGATCGAGGCGAAGGCGCTCGAGAAGATGAAGCGGGCGATGCAGGCGGGCGACGCGCCCCGCGCGCTGCCCGCTCCCGCCTAGGAAGCCTTCAGCAGCGTCCGCAGGTCCGGCGCGAGGTCCTGCGCGATCCGGTCGTGGCGCACCAGCAGCCGCAACCGCCCCCGGGCGTCGATGACGTAGCTCTGCGCGCTGTGGTCGACGGTGTAGCTCTCGCCGGTCTTGCGCTTTTCGAAGTAGATCTTGAATTCGGCCGCGACCTTCTTCGTCGCCGCGAGGTCGCCGCGCAGGCCGACAAAGCGCGGGTCGAAGGCGCTGACGTATTTCGCCAGCGCTTCCGGCGTGTCGCGCTCCGGGTCGACGCTCACCACGAGCACCTGAACGCGCTCGGCTTCCGGGCCCAGCGTCCTTAGCGCCTGGGAAATTTCAGCCAGGGTCGTGGGACAGATGTCCGGGCAGTGGGTGAAGCCGAAGAACAGCACCACGACCTTCCCGCGCCAATCCTCGAGGCGCCGGGGCTTGCCGGTGTGGTCGGCGAGCTCGAGCGCCTGTCCGTAGGGAGCGCCGGTGATGTCGGTGCTCCGGAATTGCGGGCCGCTGTCGCAGGCCGCGGCGAGACTACAGATAGTGATCGAGCAGAAGAGCCGCGAAAAGGAAGGCAAGGTAGGCGATCGAATAACGGAAAGTCTTCTGCGCCAGCGCGTCGCTGTAGGCGAAGTAGATGCGCAGCGCGTACCCCAGGAAGACGCCCCCGAGAACCAGGGCGGCGGCGAGATACGGCAGGCCGCTCATGCGGATGACATAGGGGAGCAGGCTCGCGGCGAACAGCACCAGCGTGTAGAGCAGCACCTGGAGCTGCGTGTACTTCCTGCCGTGCGTGACCGGCAGCATCGGCACCCCGGCGCGGGCATAGTCCTCGGTGCGGTACAGCGCGAGCGCCCAGAAGTGCGGCGGCGTCCAGGCGAAGATGATGAGGAACAGCGCCATCGCCTCGGTGGTGACCTCGCCGGTCACCGCTGCCCAGCCGAGCACCGGCGGCATCGCCCCGGAGGCGCCGCCGATGACGATGTTCTGCGGCGTGGCGGGCTTGAGCAGCACCGTGTAGACGATGGCGTAGCCGACGAAGGTGGCAGCGGTGAGCCACATCGTGAGCGCGTTCACGTAGTGGTAGAGCAGCCAGAGGCCGGCGCCGCCCAGCGCGCCGGCAAACACCAGCGTCTGCGCGGCCGAGAGCTCGCCTTGCGGCAGCGGGCGCCAGCGCGTGCGGCTCATCACCGCGTCGATCTTCTGCTCGACCAGGCAATTCACCGCCGCCGCGGCGCCGGCGACGAGCGCGATCCCCGCGGTGCCGGCGAGCAGGATCCCGGCCGGGACCACTCCCGGGGTCGCCAGGAACATGCCGATCACCGCGGTGAACACGATGAGCGACACCACGCGCGGCTTGGTGAGCGAATAGAACGCCCGCAAGCGCTGGACGAAACCTTGGGAGAGAACCTGTGTATTCACGACCGGGAAAAAAAGTTTAGCACGACGAGGGAAACGAGCAGCGCGGCAGCGCCGGCGTTATGCGCGACGGCGAGCGCAAGCGGCAGGTTGAAAGCCACGTTCGCGACGCCGAGCGCAAGCTGGACGAGCAGCAGGGCGGCAATCGCCACCCCGAGCCCGCGAAACGCTTTCATGGTCCTGAAAGCAGCCCAGCTGACGACCGCGACCACGAGCAGAGCGAAGACGCGATGGCTCCAATGGATCGCGGTCAGCGCCGCCTGCGGCAGCAGCTCGCCGGCGTCGGTGCGCCCCAGCTCGCGCAGCACGTGGAAGGCGTTGGCGAAATCCATTGGCGGGACCGCCTGACCGAGGCAGAGCGGCAGGTCCGGGCAGGCGAGCGCCGCGTAATTGGCGCTCACCCAGCCGCCGAGCAGGATCTGCACGCTGAGCACGACCAAGGCCAGGAGCGCGGGGATGCGCAATGCCCGCGCTTCGGGCTTTCGCGGATAGGCCTGCCTTTCGAGGAAAAACCACGCCAGGAGAGCAAGGAGCGCCATGCCGCCGAGCAGGTGGGCGACCACGATGGCGGGCTTGAGCAGCATGGTCACGGTCCACTTGCCGAGCGTCGCCTGGAACACGACGAGCGCCGCGATCGCGGTCGCTAGCCAGGGCGATTGCCGGGTTCTCCAGGCTAGCAGCGCGAGGACGAAGATCAATATCCCAAGAACGCCGGCGAGGTAGCGGTGGCCCATTTCCTTCCAGGCCCGCGCGTCTTCCAGGGCATCAGGGATCGGGCGGCCGTAGCACAGCGGCCAGTCGGGGCAGCCGAGGCCGGCATCCGAAAGCCGCACGTAGGCGCCGGCCACCACCACCACGAAGGTGAGCGCGAGCGCGGCGAGTGCGAGCGGCTTCATCCGATGCGCGAGTACTTCAGCAGGCGCTGCAGGTCCTTGATCATCTTCGACGGGTCGGGGTCGCGGGGGAAGCGCATCATCAGGTTGCCCAGCGGATCGACCAAGTAGACATGGTCGGCGGCGTTGCCCGGAAACTCTGTTGAAGAGAAGTTTCCCAAGCGAGTTCCCTCGATAGCCGCCGCCAGCTCGGCGTGCGGCTTGCCGGCATCGGTGAGCACCCACAGCCGCTCGACCCGGTCCATCTCCTTGCCCTGGGCGCGGCGCACCTGGCGCATGAAGTAGAGCTTCTTCTCGCAGTAGGCGTCGCATGCGGCCGCGTCGAAGGCGACGAGCACCCACTTGCCGCGCAGCGATTGCATTCCCGAAACGGCCCGCGGCACGATCAGCTCGCCGTAGTTCGACGCGCTGCCCGGCGCCCATCGGAAAAAATGCGCGAAGAGGTACGCGGCGGTGCCGAGCACGAACGGCGCCGTGCACACCAGACCCACCAGGAGCAGCTTATTTCGCAGGATCTTCAATTTTCCTGAACGACAGCACGAGGGCGAGGACCACGGCGAGCGCGGCGAGCGCGTACCACTGCAGCGCGTAGCCCTGGTGTTTCTCGGCGCCGGCGTCGCGCCGCGGCCATTCGCGCAGCAGCCCGTCGGCGATGCCCGCGTGCTGCTCGATCACGAAGGCCTGCAGCGGCAGGCCGGTCTCGACGGCGAACTCCCTGAGCTCGAGGCTCTGGCGCACGCGCCCTTTCGCCGCCGCGCCGAGCTTCAGCGGCTGCGGCAGGCGGGCGAGCACCACGCCTTCGACCCGGATACGGCCGCGCGGCGTCGTGACCTCGGGCAGCTGGTCGCGGCGCGGCGGCGCCTCGATCCAGCCGCGGTTCACCAGCACGTGGATGCCTTCGGCGAGGCGAAACGGCGTCACCACCTCGTAGCCGGCGCGCTTGCCGCGCAGCTTGTTGTCGAGCAGGACGGTGCGCTCCGGCAGGAATTCTCCGTGCACCGCGATGCGCTGCACCTGCGCGCCGAGCGCGCGCTTGTCCTCGGCGCGCCGCGATTGCCAGTTGCCGAGCGCGATGCCCGCCGCGCACGCGGCCGCGGCCAGGGCGATGGCCCACCACCGCGCCCGGAAAGCGTATCCTGCCGGCATGCGTTACGTGGTGATCGCCATGTTGATCGCGATCGTCGTCAGCCTGGGCTCCGCAGCGGTATTCATGCTGCGCAGCCGCGGCGATTCCAGCCGCATGGCCAAAGCGCTCGGCTGGCGCGTCGGACTGTCGGTGACGCTGTTCCTGTTCCTGATGATCGGCTACGCGCTGGGCTGGTTCCAGCCCGGCAGGTTATAGCCAGTAGACGAATACGAACAGGCCCAGCCACACCACGTCGACGAAGTGCCAGTACCAGGCCACGCCCTCGAAGGCGAAGTGGTGGTCGGGCTTGAAGTGCCCCCGCAGGCAGCGGAACCAGATCACCGCCAGCATGATCGCGCCGATGGTGACGTGGAAGCCGTGGAAGCCGGTCAGCATGAAGAAGGTGGTGCCGTACACCCCGGTGGTGAGCTTGAGGTTCAGGTCGCGGTAGGCGTGGCCGTACTCGTAGGCCTGCACGCCGAGGAAGGTCACGCCGAGCGCGACGGTGAGCGCGAGCCAGACGAGGAGCTTCGGGCGGTCGTTGCGCAGTAGCGCGAAGTGCGCGAACGTCACCGTAACGCCCGAGCTGAGCAACAGCGCGGTGTTGAGCGCCGGCAGCCCCCAGGCGGCCATGGACTGGAACTGCTCGATGAAGTTCGGGCCGGCCGAGGGCCAGTGCGAGCTGAAGCCCGGCCAGAGCAGCGCGTTGTGCTCGATGCTCGACAGGTCGGGCACCGAGATGACGCGCGCCCAGAACAGCGCGCCGAAGAAGCCGCCGAAGAACATGACCTCCGAGAAGATGAACAGGCTCATCCCCCAGCGGAACGAAACGTCTTCCCAGCGGCCGTACTTGCCGCCCTCGGACTCGGCGATGACGTCGCCGAACCAGCGCACCATCATGTAGAGCAGCAGCATGAACCCGGCGGCGATCCCGACCCAGCCGGCGTTCGTGCCGTTGAACAGGAACACTGCGCCGAGCGCCATCATGAACAGCGACATCGAGCCCATCACGGGCCATGGCATCGGCTGCGGCACCGCGTAGTGCGCCTGCTTGCCGTGGGTGGGTGCGCTATGAGCCATTTTGCTTTTTCTCCCTCAGCTGGTCTGCATCACGATTTCCCGCCGCGGCCCGGGACTTCGAAGAACGTGTAGGACAGCGCGATCGTGTTGACGTCCTTCGGCAGCTTCGGATCCACCACGAATACCACCGGCATGCGCCGCGTCTCCCCGGGCGCGAGCGTCTGGTGGGTGAAGCAGAAGCACTCGATCTTCTGGAAGTACTCCCCGGCGCGCTGCGGCCCGTAGCTCGGCACCGCCTGCCCGGTGACCGGCGCCTCGCGCACGTTGACGATTTCGTACTCGACGGTGGTGAGCGCGCCGGGGTGCACCTTCACCTCGGCGACCAGCGGCCTGAAGCGCCACGGCAGGTTGTGCGCGTTGGAGTCGAGCTCGATCGTGACGGTACGGCTCGTGTCCACCTGGGTGTTCACGACCGCCGCGGGCTGATCGAGACTGTTGATCCCCAGCGCGGCGCAGATCTGGTTGTAGAACGGCACCATGGCGAAGGCGAAGCCGAACATGCCGAGCGCCACGATCGCGAGGCGGCGGGACAACTTGCGGTTCTCGGTTCCCGTGTTCACCGGATCAGCCAATACTTGGCGATGATGCCGAGGAAGAACGCGGCGGCGATGGAGGCGAGGATCAAGGCGGTCTTTGCGTTCTTGCTCACGTCTGCAATTTCACTGCCGCAGTTCACTTGATTACGGGCTGGGTCTCGAACGTGTGGTACGGCGGCGGCGTGGGCAGGTGCGTCCATTCGAGCGAGTCGGCGCCCTCCCAGGGCCGTTGCGGAGCGGGCTCGCCGCTGCGGATGGTCTTCACCACGATGTAGAGGAACAGCAGCTGCGCCAGCCCCATGCCGAAGGCGCCGAGCGAGGAAATCTTGTTCCAGGTCTCGAATATCAGCGGATAGTCCGGGATGCGCCGCGGCATGCCCGCCATGCCGAGGAAGTGCTGCACGAAGAAAATCATGTTGAAGAAGATGAGCGTCAGCCAGAAGTGGATCTTGCCGAGCGTTTCGTTGTACATCTTGCCGGTCCACTTCGGCAGCCAGAAGTAGACGCCGGCGAACGCCGCGAACAGCGCGCCCGCCACCATCACGTAGTGGAAGTGCGCTACCACGTAGTAGGTGTCGTGCAGCTGGATGTCGACCGGCACCACCGCGAGCACCAGGCCGGTGAAGCCGCCGAGGGTGAACATGAAGAGGAAGCCGAGCGCGAACAGCATCGGCGTCTCGAAGCTGAGCGAGCCCTTCCACATGGTCGCCACCCAGTTGAACACCTTTACGCCGGTCGGCACCGCGACCAGCATGGTCGCGTACATGAAAAACAGCTGCCCGGTCACCGGCATGCCCACCGTGTACATGTGGTGCGCCCAGACGATGAACGAGATGATCGCGATCGACGCTGTCGCGTACACCATCGAGGTGTAGCCGAACAGCGGCTTCCTCGAGAACGCCGGGATCACCTGCGAGATCACGCCGAAGCCGGGCAGCGCGATGATGTACACCTCGGGGTGGCCGAAGAACCAGAAGATGTGCTGGTAGAGCACCGGGTCGCCGCCGCCGGCGGCGTTGAAGAAGCTGGTGCCGAAGTGCCGGTCGGTGAGCGTCATGGTGACCGCGCCGGCGAGCACCGGCATTACCGCCACCAACAGGTAGGCGGTGATCAGCCAGGTCCACACGAACAGCGGCATCCTCATCAGCGTCATGCCGGGGGCGCGCATGTTGAGGATGGTGGTGATGATGTTGATCGAGCCGAGGATCGAGCTCATGCCGAGGAGGTGGATGGCGAAGATGGTGAGATCCATGCCGACGCCCATCTGCACCGTGAGCGGCGCGTACAGCGTCCAGCCCACCCCCGGCGCGCCGCCGGGCGTGAAGAACGAAAGAATCAGCAGCGTGGCGGCGAAGGGCAGCAGCCAGAACGACCAGTTGTTGAGCCGCGCGAACGCCATGTCCGGGGCGCCGATCATCATCGGGATCTGCCAGTTCGCGAAGCCGACGAACACCGGCATGATGGCGCCGAACACCATGATCAGGCCGTGCATGGTGGTGAGCTGGTTGAAGAAGTCCGGGTCCATGACCTGCAGCCCGGGCGAGAACAGCTCCATGCGGATGCCCACCGCCATCAGCCCGCCGACCGAGAACATGATGAAGCTGAACCACAGGTAGAGCGTGCCGATGTCCTTGTGGTTGGTCGTGGTGATCCAGCGCATGATCCCGCCGTAGGGACCATGGTGGCCGTAGCCATGATCGTGGCCGTGGTCGTGCCCGTGCGGGTGGGCGTGATCGTGTGCGACTGAACTCATGAATTATTTCCTTCTAGCCTTGACTTCCGCGGGCTGGACGTCGCTCGCCTTGTTGCCCCAGGAATTGCGCGCGTAGGTGATGACCGCCGCAATCTCGGTGTCCGAGAGCTGCTTCGCGAACGCCTGCATCGCGGTGTTCGGGCGCCCGTTCAGCACTATGTCGATCGGCGCCTCCTCGGCGCCGGTCATGATCTTGGAGGCGGCAAGCGCTGGCGCTTTCATCGCCGGCAAGCCCTGGCCGGCCGCCTGGTGGCACGCGACGCAGGTCGTCGCGTAGACCCTCTCGCCGCGCGCGACCAGGTCCTTCAGCTCCCAGGTCTTGCCCGGATCGTCGGCCGCGGCGGCCATGGCCTTCTTCTGCTCGCCGACCCATTTCGTGTACTCGGGCGCGGACACCACGCGCACCACGATCGGCATGAAGCCGTGCTCCTTGCCGCAGAGCTCGACGCACTGGCTGCGGAAGGTGCCTTCCTGGTCGGCGCGGAACCAGATGTCGCGGATGAAGCCGGGGATCGCGTCCTGCTTCGCGCCGAACGCCGGCACCCACCACGCGTGCACCACGTCGGCGGCGGTGGTCAGCACGCGGACCTTCTTGCCCACCGGCACCACCATCTCGTGGTCGACCTCGAGCAGGTAGTTCTCGCCCTTGGGCGCGCGGTTCTCGATCTGGTCGCGCGGCGTGCTCAGGGTGGAGATGAAGCTGATGCCCTCGCCTTCGCCCTTCAGGTAGTCGTAGCCCCATTTCCACTGGTAGCCGGTCACCTTGATGGTGAGCTCGGGCGCCGTGGTGTCCTTCTGCGCGATCACCACCTTGGTCACCGGCCAGGCGATCACGATCAGGATCAGCGCCGGGATCACCGTCCACAGGATCTCCACCGTGGTGTTCTCGTGGAACTGCTCGGCCTTGTGGCCGATCGACTTGCGGTGCGCGTAGCAGGCGTAGAACATGAAGCCGAACACGCCGACGAAGATCACCAGGATGATCCACATCACAACCTGGTGCAGCCAGTCGATGTCGCGCGCCATCTGCGACGCCGGCGCCTGGAAGTACCAGGCGATCGCGTGCGCCGCGCCGGAAGCGGCGGCGGCCGCCAGGCCGGTGCTGAGCGCGGCGAGGATTGAGACGAGCTTCGTTCCCCTCATGTAGCGGTTCCCCTGATCAGCCTCTTCTGCAGCTCGGCGGCGAGCTCGGCGCGGGCTTCCGCGGCAAGGTGCCGGCCGATCTCCAGTTCTTCTTTCGCGTCGCGCAGCACGACGCGCCCCTCCTCAACAAATACCCTGGCGCCGTCCATCCCGCAGTTGAAGCTGTAGCGCGCGGTACGCTCGCCTTCCGCGACCTCGACCTCGAGGCGGCCCGCTTCCAGCTCGATCCTCTCGTAGTCGGCCGCGCGACGGGCATACAGCACGAACGCCGCGCCGAGCAGCAGCACCTCGAGCCCGGCGAACGGCAGGACCAGCCACGCGCCCGCCAGCGCGAACCCGGCGCCGATCGCGAGGACCATCAGCGCCAGCGCCGCGAACACGCCCGCCAATGCAGCCGGAGACATCGAGCAATTGCGCTTCAGGACCAGGCTGAAGGGGGCGGTGCTCACGAACAGGGCGAAAGTACCACAACCACGAAGCGCGCCTCAAGGCATGCGCTTGAAAACACGCACGGTTTTCGGTTCCTGCTCGATTCTGCGGCCTTTCCAGGCATGGCCGTACACGACTTCGAACGTGGCGCGGGGTGCAAGCCCGGCGCGCAGCCGCTCGCGGAAGGCGCGCCCGGCGAGGCCACGCGGCCGATCGGCGCGCGCGCTGGTCTGTCCGCTGGCGCGCAAGTCGGCAAGCAGTGAATTCGGGTCCTGGTACGAAAAATTCAGCAGCTCCATGTCCATCACCGGCGCGCTGAAGCCCGCGGCGAGCAGCATGTCGCCCAGGTCGTGCATGTCGATGAACGCATGGACGCGCCCCGCGCCCGCCGCGGCGCGCAGCTCCTTCAGCGTGTCGGGGCCGAGCGTACTGAACATGAGCAGCCCCTCGGGCGCGAGCACGCGCGCGAGCTCGCGCAGCGCCGGCAGCGGATCCGAGAGCCAGTGCAGCGCCATGTTGCACCAGGCGAGATTCACGCTCTCCGGGGCGAGCGGCAGGTGCGCCAGATCGGCGCACAGCCGCAGCGGGTTCTTGCCGAGCAGGCGCTTCTTTCCGGCGCGGAGCATTCCTGCGGCAAAGTCGACGGCGACGACCTCGGCCCCCGGGTAGCGCGCACCGAGCGCGCGGCGCGGCGGGCCGCTGCCGGCGTCGAGGATGCGCCGCGGCGCGATCTTCACGTAGTCGAGCCGCTCGAGCATGCGCGCCGCGACCTCCGCCTCGAGGCGCGAGGCCTTCTCGTAGGTCCGCGCAGCCCGCTCGAAGCGCCGGCGCGCCAGGCCGCGATCAATCTCCGGCGAGCGCGCGCTCAATCGCTGCCGCCACCGCGAGGATGCGCCGGTCGCTCATCGCCGCGCCGCACACCATGAGGCCGACCGGTGCCGCGCCCTTCGGCTGGCACGGCAGCGAGGCGGCGCAGCCGTCGAGGAAGTTCACCAGCCCGACGATGCGCAGGATGCGCGTGTTCCAGCGGAAATACGCCTCGTCGCTCGCGTTCACCTCGGCGATCGGCGGCGCGATGCACGGCACCGTCGGCAGGAGGAAGGCATCGAAGGACGCGAGCAGCGGCTCGACCTCGCGCTGGAACCTGGCGCGCAGCAGCCCGAAGTCGACGTAGTCGGCGGCGCTCAAGTCCTTGCCGAGCAGCACGCGCTTCGCGACGCGCGGGTCGCACTCGCCGAGGCGCTCGGCGTTGCCGCGGTGGATCGCATAGGCCTCGGCGCCGGCGAAGCCGCCGCCCTTGAAGTACTCGCCCTGGCGATCGAACGCGGGTACGGCCCTTTCCGTGATGACCGCGCCCGCGCGCCCCAGCTTTTCGATCGCAGTTGAAAAAGCCGAAGCCACTTCGCGGTCGAGGCCTTCGCGCACCTCGCTCTTCGGCACGAGCAGCCTTAGCCCGGCCGCGGGCAGCTCCGCGAGCGGCTCGGGCGCCTCGCCGGCGAGGATCGCGTCGTAGGCGGCGCAGCAGGCGACCGAACTGGCGAGCGGCCCGACCGAGTCGAGCGTGTACGACAGCGGAAACGCGCCCTCGCGCGGCACGCGCCGTGCCGTCGGCTTGAAGCCGGTGACGCCGCAGAACGCCGCCGGGATACGGATCGAGCCGCGGGTGTCCGAGCCGAGCGCCATGACGCACATGCCGTCGGCCTGCGACACCGCGGCGCCCGAGGAGGAACCGCCCGGGATTCTTCCGCTAAGCGGCTCAGCCGCGTTCCATTTGGGGCGGTCCCAGGGATTTCTCGGCGTGCCGTAGTGCGGGTTGATGCCGGTGGTGCCGAAGGCGAACTCGACCATGTTGGTGCGGCCGACGAACACCGCGCCCGCCGCGCGCAACCGGGCAACCGCGGCCGCGTCCTTTTCCGCCGTTGCATTGAGAATCCTCGAGCCGGCGCGGGTGACGTCCCCGGCGACATCGAACAGGTCCTTCAGGGACACCGGCAGGCCGTCGACCGGGGAGCGGCGCACGCCGCCCTTGCGCAGCCGGTCGGCGTGATCGGCCTCGGCGAGCGCGCTTTCGGCGGTGACCTTCATGAACGCCCGGCTGCCCTCCCCCGCCGGATCGGCGATGCGCGCAAGCGCCTGCTCGGTGAGGCGGCGGCTGCTGGTCCGGCCCGCGGCCAGATCGGCGGCGAGCTGCGCTACAGTCCACATACACCGGAGTGTATGCGGAATTTTCTCGGACGGTTGTTCGGCGGCAGCTGCTACCTGTGCCGCGGCGCGGCGCCCGCCGTGCTGTGCACCGCCTGCGACGCCGACCTGCCGCGCCTCGCGGGCGCGCTCTGCCCGCGCTGCGCGCTGCAATCGCCGCGCGGCGAGGTGTGCGGCCGCTGCCTGAGCGAGCGGCCGCATTACGATGCCACGGTCGCCGCGCTCGCCTATGAATTTCCCGCCGACGCCCTGGTGCACGCCCTCAAGTTCGGCGGTGAGCTGGCATTGGCGGGTTTTTTGGCAGATATCCTCGCCCGGGTTATTCCCCTCGATGCCATCGACCGCATCATCCCCGTACCCCTCTCGCCCGCGCGGTTGCGCAGCCGAGGCTATAACCAGTCGGTGGAAATCGCGCGCCACCTCGGGCCGGCGAAGCTCGATCTCGCGCTCTGCGTGCGCAGCCGCGACACGCCGGCGCAGATGGACCTGCCCTACGACGAGCGCCGGCGCAACGTGCGCGGCGCGTTCCGCTGCACGCGCGCGCTCGCCGGGCAGAGCGTCGCGGTGGTCGACGATGTCATGACCACCGGCGCGACCCTCGATGAAATCGCCTCGGTCCTGAAACAGGCCGGCGCCGCGCGCGTCGTGAACTGGGTCGTCGCGCGGACATTTCCGCAAAGCCAGCCCTAGCGCTCGCGCTTCGGATCCCGCGACAGCAGTTTCTCCGCCGCCGCCTTGGGAGCGAGCTTTCCCTGCAGCACCGCGTTGACCGCGTCGCTCACCGGCATTTCGACGCCGTGCGCCCGCGCGAGCTTCGCGACCTCGCGCGCCGAATGCACGCCCTCGGCCACGTGCCCCAGGTCATCCAGGATTTTCTTGAGCGGCAAACCCTGGGCGAGCTGCAGCCCAACCCGCCGGTTGCGCGAAAGATCGCCGGTGGCGGTGAGGATCAGGTCGCCCGCTCCCGTTAGGCCGAAGATCGTCTCGGCCGAGCCGCCGAGCGCGGCGCCCAGGCGCGCGATCTCGGCCAGGCCGCGCGTGATCAGCGCGGCGCGCGCGTTGTAGCCCAGGGCAAGGCCGTCGGAGATGCCGGCGGCGATCGCCATCACGTTCTTGACTGCGCCGCCGATCTCCACCCCGACCAGGTCTGCGCTGTAGTACACGCGCAGCCTGCCGCCGTGCAGCAGCGCCGCGGTCTCGCGCGCGAACGCGGCGTCGCGCGCCGCGAGCGTGAGCGCGCACGGCAGGCCGCGCGCCACCTCTTCGGCGAACGACGGCCCGGAAAGCGCGCCGCAGCGCGCCGCCGGGCCGAGCACCTGCTCGGCGACCTGGTGCGGCAGCAGGCCGCTGCCTTCCTCGAAGCCCTTGCAAAGCCAGACCACAGGACGCGACGCGCCGATTTTTTCCAGCACCTCCCGCAGTCCGGCGACCGGGGTTGCCGCGAGAACCAGGTCGCCGCGCGCTTCTTCCAGATTGGCGGTGACCTTCACCCTCGCGGGAATCTCGACGCCGCGCAGGTAGCGCTCGTTGCGGCGCGTGCGCGCGATGGCCGCGGCCTGCGCCGGGTCGCGCGCCCACAGCGTCACCTCCAGGCGCGGCGCGAGCACCGATGCGATCGAGGTGCCCCAGGCGCCTGCGCCGAGCACCGCGACGCGGGTCACCGCGCGATCTCGATCTTCGGCTCGCCGCCGGATTCCTGCTGCATGCGCTGCACGTACAGCGCCTCGAACGACACCGGGGCGAGCAGCACCGGCGGGAAGCCGCCGCGGATCACGAGATCCGAGATCGTCTCGCGCAGGTAGGGAAACAGGATCGTCGGGCAGGCGATGGCGAGCAGCGGCTTGAGCTCCTCGGCGGGCACGTTGCGCAGCTGGAAGATGCCGGCCTGCACCGCCTCGGCGAGGAACAGCGTGCGCTCGCCGGACTTGGCGGTGACCGTCGCGCTCACCGTGGCTTCGTAGTACCCCTCGGCAAACTGCGCCGCGCCGGTGTCGATGCGCACCTCGAGCTGCGGCTGCGCCTGCTGCATGAACGCCTGCGGCGCGCCGGGGATCTCGAGCGACAGGTCCTTCACGTAGACCTTCTCGATCTGGAAGGTCGCCGCCTGCGGCGCCGCAGCCGGGCCCTGGGGTTGCTGGTCGCTCATGAGGTTGCCTTAAGTAGGGGATCGAGCTTGCCCTCGCGCTCGAGGGCGTAGAGGTCGTCGCAGCCGCCGATGTGGCGCCCGCCGATCCAGATCTGCGGCACGGTGCGCCGGCCGCTCTTGCGCGCCATTTCGGCGCGCCGCTCGGGCTCGAGATCGACGCGGATCTTCTCCAGCTGCACGCCCTTGGCAAGCAGCAGCCGCTCCGCCGACTGGCAGAACGGGCACGCCGCCGTGGCGTACATCAGCACCCGGGCGCCCATTTCTCCACCCTCATTTCTCCACGGGTAACCCGGCCTGCTGCCAGGCCTGCAGGCCGCCGGAGAGGTTCACGACGCGGCTGAAGCCTGCCTTCTTCAGGGCCGACACGGCCTTGCCCGAGCGCTCGCTGCCGTCGCAGTACACGATCAGCGGCCGATCCTTGCGCTTGGCGACGTCGCCTTCGCCGATGCGCGCCACCGGAACGTTCCTTGCCCCGAGGATGTGGCCGGCGCCGTACTCGCCCGGGTCGCGCACGTCCAGCACCAGCGCGTCCTCGCGGTTGATGAGGTGCGTGGCCTGCGCCGGGTTCACCCACGGGCCGCCGGTCGTGCGTCGCAGCAGCGGCCACATCAGCATGGCGCCGGACACGAACGCGACCACGATCAGCAGCAGATTGTTGCGGACGAATTCCACGGGGGGCGACATTATAATCAAGCGCGATGCGCAAGCTCGTTTTCCTGCGGCACGGCGAGTCGGACTGGAACCGCGAGAACCGCTTCACCGGCTGGACCGACGTCGACCTCTCCGCGAAGGGCGTCGCCGAGGCGCGCGCCGCGGGGAAGCTGCTGAAGTCCAGCGGCTACGCTTTCGACCTCGCCCATACCTCGGTATTGAAGCGCGCCATCCGCACGCTGTGGATCGCGCTCGACGAGCTCGGGCAGATGTGGCTGCCGGTGGAGAAGAGCTGGCGGCTGAACGAGCGCCACTACGGCGCGCTGCAGGGGCTCAGCAAGGCCGAGATGGCGGCGAAGTTCGGCGAGCAGCAGGTGCTCGCCTGGCGGCGCAGCTACGACACGCCGCCGCCGGCGCTGGAGCGCAGCGATGCGCGCTACGAGGGCAAAGACCCGCGCTACGCCGGGACCGAGGTCCCGCTGACCGAATGTCTCAAGGACACCGTCGAGCGCGTCGTGCCGTACTGGGAAGCGAGCATCGCGCCCGCGGTGCGCGCCGGAAGGCGCGTGCTGGTCGCGGCGCACGGCAACTCGATGCGCGCGCTGGTGAAGCACCTCGACGGAATTTCCGACGCCGCGATCGTCAACCTCAACATCCCCACCGGAATCCCGCTCGTGTACGAGCTCGACGACGCGCTCAGGCCCGCGCGCCACTACTATCTCGGCGACCCGGAAGAGGTCGCGCGCCGCGTCGCCTCCGTCGCGGCGCAGGGGAAAGCAAAGGCCTGAAAAGGCTCTTCGTGCTGGTGGCGGCCCTGGCGGCCATGACCGCCCAAGGCGCCACCCGTGAAGAAGACCTGAAAGCGCTGCGCGGGCGCATCGACGCGCTGTCGCGCGACCTGGAGAAGAAGGAAGGCGCGCAGCGCGAGGCGCGCGACGCGCTGCGCGATTCGGAGCGCGCCATCTCGCAGGCGAACCGCGCGTTGACCCGGCTCGCCGCCGAAGCGCGGCAGGTGCGCGCCGACGCCGGGCGTGTCGCCGAGCGGCGTCGCGCGGTCGAGCGCGCGGCCGCCGAGCGCGAGGCCGCGATCGAGCGCATGCTGGTCGCCCGGGCCGCCGTCGGCACACCCGACGTGCTGCGTGTGGCGCTTTCGGGAAACGACCCTGCCGACCTCGGCCGCGCGCTGTACTACCTGGGCCACATTTCGCGCGCCGCCGCGGCGCTGCTCGCGGAGCAGCGTGCCGCGGCTGCCGAGCTCGAGCGCCTGGGCGACGACGCGAAGAGCCGCGCCGAGCGCCTGCGCGCGATCGAGCAGGCGAGCCGCGCCGATCGTGACAAAGTGCTCAAGGAAAGCCGCGAGCGGCGCCGCGTGCTGGCCAGCGTTTCGGTCGATATCCGCAAGAACCGTAAGGAAATCCGCGTGCTGCGCGCCGACGAGGCGCGCCTGGCGCGGCTGGTGGAGGCGATCGGGCGCAGCGCGTCAATTTCTGCAAGCGAGCCCTTCTCGACGCTGCGCGGCAAGCTGCGCTTGCCGGTGCGGGGGGAACTGGCCGGACGTTTCGGCGCTCCAAGGGGTGCGGCCGGGACGGAGGCGAAAGGCCTGTTCATTCGCACCCCTGGCGGGCAGCCGGTGCGCGCGATCGCCGGCGGCCTGGTGGTCTATGCCGACTGGATGCGCGGCTTCGGCAACCTGCTCATCCTGGACCACGGCGAGAGCTATCTCTCGATCTACGCCAACAACGAGTCGCTGCTGAAGGAACTGGGCGACGCGGTCGCGCCCGGCGAGCCGATCGCCACCACCGGATCGAGCGGTGGCAACGAGGAAACGGGTTTATACTTTGAAATGCGGCACTTGGGCCGTCCCTTTGACCCGTTGCGCTGGGTCAAGCTGAAATAAAGCGAGCGTCATGCACACTAGGCTTCGCAACATCGGATTCATCGCCGTCGGCGCCGTCGCCGGCGTGCTCATCAGCCTCAACTTCCAGGCGATAGCCGACCGCGCCGGCCGCAGCTCGCTGCCGATCGAGGAGCTGCGCGCGTTCACCGAGGTGTTCGGCGCGATCAAGACCAACTACGTCGAGCCGGTCGAGGACAAGAAGCTCATCACCGAGGCGATCAACGGCATGCTCACCGGCCTCGACCCGCATTCGTCGTATCTCGACGCCGACGCGTTCCGCGAGCTCCAGGTCGGCACCCAGGGCCAGTTCGGCGGCCTGGGCATCGAGGTCGGCATGGAGGACGGCTTCGTCAAGGTGATCTCGCCGATCGAGGATACGCCCGCGCACAAGGCCGGCATCAAGCCCGGCGACCTGATCACCAAGCTCGACGACACCCCGGTGAAAGGCATGACGCTGAACGACGCCGTCAAGCGCATGCGCGGCAAGGCGGGCACCCAGATCACGCTCACCATCCAGCGCAAGGGCGAGGCCCTGCCGCTGATCGTCACCATCACCCGCGCCATCATCCGCGTGCAGAGCGTCAAGTCGAAGATGATCGAGCCGGGGTTCGCCTGGGTGCGCGTGTCGCAGTTCCAGGAGTCGACCGCGGAGCTGCTGGTGCGGCACGTGGACGGGCTCTACAAGCAGGGCCCGATCAAGGGCCTGGTGCTCGACCTGCGCAACGATCCCGGCGGCCTGCTGCACGGCGCGGTGGCGGTCTCGTCGGCGTTCCTGCAGGCGAAGTCGCTGGTGGTGTCGACCGACGGCCGCGCGGAGGACGCGCGCAAGAAGTTCTACGCCAGCCCCGAGGACTACGCGCGCCGCGGCGAAGACGTGCTGCGCAACCTGCCGGCGGCGGCGAAGACCGTGCCGATGGTGGTGCTGGTCAACGGCGGCTCGGCCTCGGCCTCCGAGATCGTCGCCGGCGCGCTGCAGGACCACAAGCGCGCCAAGGTGATGGGCACGCAGACTTTCGGCAAGGGCTCGGTGCAGACCATCATGCCGCTCGGCAACAACACCGCGATCAAGCTCACCACCGCGCGCTACTACACGCCCGGCGGCCGCTCGATCCAGGCGCTCGGCATCACGCCCGACATCCTGGTCGAGGACCCGAGCGACACGCTGATCCGCACGCGCGAGGCCGACCTGCAGCGCCACCTCGAGAACGGGCGCGCGCAGCAGGACAAGAAGGAAGCCGCGCCGCCGCGCACCCGGGCGACGCCGCCGCCCGCCCCGGGCGAGATGAAGCCGGTCGAGCTCGGCACGAAGGACGACTTCCAGCTGTCGCAGGCGATCGCCTTCCTCAAGGGCGAGCCGGTGAAGAGCCAGTCGCCCACCGTCGCGCAGAGCAAGCCGGCGGCTTCGGCCACCAAGATCGACTGAACGATCAGCAGCTTCTCCGCTACAGCCGGCACATCCTTCTGCCGGAGATCGGCATTGAAGGTCAGGAGAAGCTGCGCGCGGCGCGCGCGCTGCTCGTCGGCGCGGGCGGCCTGGGCTGCCCGGCGGCGCTCTACCTCGCCGCCGCCGGCATCGGGCGCCTGACCATCGCCGACTCCGACAAGGTCGACCTCACCAACCTGCAGCGCCAGATCCTTTACCGCACGGAGTCGGTCGGCGCGGTGAAGGTCGACGCCGCGCGCGCCGCGCTCAACGCCGTCAACCCGGATGTCGAGGTTGTTTCATTGCAGAAACGAGTTGATGCGACCAGTCTGGCCGGGCTGGTTTCCAAAACGGATATCGTCCTCGACTGCTCGGACAACTTCGCCACGCGCCACGCCATCAATCGTGCCTGCGTGCGTCATGCGAAGCCTCTGGTCTCGGGCGCGGCGATCCGTTTCGACGGCCAGCTGATGGTGTTCGATCTGAGAAGCAAGAGCGCGGCGTGCTACGCGTGCCTGTTCCCCGAGGACGCGCAGGTCGAGGAAGTGCAGTGCTCGACCATGGGCGTGTTCGCGCCGCTCACCGGCGCGATCGGCGCGATGCAGGCCATGGAAGCGATCAAGCTTCTCGCCGGCATCGGGGAATCATCGAACGGAAATCTTCAGCTCTTCGACGCCAAGAGCGCGGGATGGCGCAGCGTGCGGGTGAAGAAGGACCCCGCCTGCAACGTCTGCAGCAAGAGCTAATCAGGGACAGACCACGTTTTCCGGTAGGCTAACTGCATGAATAGGCGTGACACCATACTTGGTCTTGTTTCTCTTGGCGCCACGCCGTTTGCCGCTTTAGCGCAGAAGGCGAGGGAGCCCTCTCGAGTGGGCGTCGTGCTCGGTGGTCCCCTTGCCTCACGGCAATCCCATTTGGACGCGTTTCGTGACGGGATGCGCGCCCTCGGGTACATGGAGGGACGCAACGTTGCCTACGAGATCCGCGCACCGAAGGGAGACGACGATGCGCCATTCGCCGAATTTGCCGCCGATCTAATCCGTCTGCAAGTCGATATCCTCGTCGTTCAAGCGACCGGCCCGATTCTGGCTGCGAAGCAGGCAACGAGCGCCATCCCGATCGTCATGGCGCCTGCATCGGACCCGCTGGGAACGGGTATTGTGACCAGCCTCGCACGGCCAGGCGGGAACATCACTGGGGTGAGCGTGTTCAGCGAAGCGCTGAGCGGGAAACGTCTCCAGCTCCTGAGCGAACTGGTTCCGGGAATCTCGCGGGTTGCCATCATCTGGAATCCGGGGAATCCCTCCAACCCGGGCGATCTCGAACGGGTGAAAGCGGCGGCCCGCACGCTCAATGTCCAACTCCTGAATCTCGAGGTGCGCCAGGCGAGTGACCTTCAGAAAGTCTTCGACGCTGCGGTCAAGGCCCGCGCGGGCGGGCTCATGATTCTCGAGGATCGCTTTCTGTTCGGCCTTCGCCGGAAGATCACCGATCTCGCGCTGGAACACCGGCTAGCTGCCGTTTACGCGCAGAGCGGGTACGTTGAAGCAGAGGGGCTCGCTGTGTATGCGCCGGATACTCTCCACATGATCCGGCGCGCAGCTACCTACGTGGACAAGATCCTCAAAGGCGCCAGACCTGGCGACCTGTCGATCGAGCAGCCGACGGTGTTCGAGCTGGTAGTAAACGCGAAGGTGGCCAAGGCGATCGGCCTGACGATTCCAAAATCTGTTATCGCGCGCGCCGATCGGGTGATTGAATGACCGCTCCAGTTCGCTTTCAGGCGAGCAGGTAGCGTTTCTGGGCTGAGAAGCTTTCGTTCGGCTTTTTCGCGAAGCCGCTCTTCGAGAACTGGTGCAGGCAGCCGAGCGAGTAGCGCGTCAGCACCCCCGCCCGGCCGGCGGCATCGCCGTCCGAGGCCAGTCTCAGGGACTGCTTGAGAGTCGCTTCGAACCGGTCGAAGAACTGGTTCATGCGCGCCTGCAGCCGCTCGTGCTCGCCCACCAGCGCGTCGCCGGTCATGACGCGCACCATGCCGGGGTTCTTCTCGGCGAAGGCGAGCAGCATCTCGACCAGCTTCTCGCACTGGGCGCGGCCGTCGGCCTCGTCCGCGGCGATCTGGTTGGCGAGGGTGAACACCGAGCTCTCGATGAACTCGATCAGCCCCTCGTACATCTGCGCCTTGGAGGCGAAGTGGCGGTAGAGCGCGGCCTCGGAGACGCCGAGCTTCCCGGCGAGCGCGGCAGTGGTGATGCGCTCCCATTTCGGCGCCTCGAGCATCTGCGCGAGGGCTTTCAGGATCTCGAGCCGGCGTTCGCCTTTGGCGCGGGGCATCAGGGCCGGATTCTACGCGGCAGTTCGGTGACCGAGGAGATGCGCAGATCCACATACGGCATGCGCCCGCCGGCCGGGCTGACCCAGACGGTCGACATGCCGAGGCGGTGCGCCGCGCGCAGGTTGCCGAGCAGGTCGTCGATCAGCGCACAGCGGTGCGGGTCGAGGCGGTGCTTGCGCAGCAGGCGGTGGAAACTCCAGGCGTGGGGCTTGCCGCGATAGCCGGTGTCCTCGATCGTGTACACCGCGTCGAAATGGCGCGCGAGGCCGATTGCCCGCAGCACTTCCTCGACGTAGTGCCGCGGCGCGTTGGAGAACACCAGCTTCGTACCGCCGAGGTGCACGAGCGCGTGCTTGAGCGCGTTCTCGTGCACCAGCATGTCGGCGAGCTCGGGAAATACATGGGTCTCGGCGAGGAAGTGCCGGGGGTCGGTGCCGTGGTGGCGCACCAGGCCGCGCAGCGTGGTGCCGTAGCGCAGCCAGAAGTCGCGCCGCATCCGGTTGGCGCCGGCCTCGTCGACGCCGAAGTGGCGCTGCAGGTACGCATTGATCTGGCCATGCATCGAGGGGAAGACGCGCGGCCGCGCGTCGTGCAGCGTGTTGTCGAGGTCGAAGATCCACACCCGCCGCGACGGCGGCAAGCGGGCGATACGCACTACTTGCGGGCAATACGCACTACTTACTTCTTATCAGGGTACCGACGCCCTGGTCGGTCAGGACTTCGAGCAGCAGCGCGTGGGGTACGCGCCCGTCGATGATGTGCACGCTCTTCACGCCGCTGCGCGCGGCATCGAGCGCCGAGCCGATCTTGGGCAGCATGCCCCCGGAGATGATGCCCTTGCCCACCAGGTCGTCGATCTTCTTCGGCGTGAGGCCGGTCAGCAGCTTGCCGTTCTTGTCGAGCACGCCCGGGGTGTTGGTGAGCACCACCAGCTTCTCGGCGCGCAGCACCTCGGCGAGCTTGCCGGCGACCAGGTCGGCGTTGATGTTGTAGGTGGTGCCGTCGCGCCCGGTGCCGATCGGCGCGACCACCGGGATGAAGCCGCCCTTTTCCAGGGCCTCGATCACCGCCGGGTCGATCGAGTCGATCTCGCCCACCTGGCCGAGGTCTACCCCGCCGTTCGTGCCTTTCTCCTTGCTGGACGGCAGCAGCATCTTGCGCGCGTGGATGAAGGCGCCGTCCTGCCCGGTGAGGCCGACGGCCTTGCCGCCCGCCTGGTTGATCAGCTCGACGACCTCCTTGTTCACCTGGCCGCCGAGCACCATCTCGACCACGTCCATGGTCTCGGCGTCGGTGACGCGCATGCCCTGCACGAACTCGCCCTTCTTGCCGAGCCTGGCGAGCAGCTGCTCGATCTGCGGCCCGCCGCCGTGCACCACCACCGGGTTCATCCCCACCAGCTTGAGCAGCACCACGTCGTGCGCGAAGCCGCGCTTGAGCTCCTCGTCGGTCATGGCGTTGCCGCCGAACTTGACGACGATGCTCTTGCCGTGGAAGCGCTGGATGTAGGGCAGCGCCTCGGCGAGGATGCGGGCCTTTTCGGCCGCTTGCGGGCTGTGGCCGGCGGCGGAAATGAGAGGGGCGTTCATCGACGCCCCCGATACTACAGAAAAACCTACTGGATCGTGACCTGCTTGCGCGCGGCGGCGGCCTTCTTGGGCAGCCTGAGCTCGAGCACGCCGTCGCGGAACTTGGCTTCGGCCTTGGCCTCGTCCACTTCCTGCGGCAGCGTGAAGCTGCGCGTCACGCTTCCGAACGTGCGCTCGGTGTGCAGCACGCGCTCGCCCTGCGTGACTTCCCTTTCACGCTTCACCTCGGCGCTCAGCGTGACTTCCGCGCCGTCGATGCTGACCTGGATGTCCTCCTTCTTCACGCCGGGAAGGTCGGCAACGACGGTGTAGGCGCCGTTCTTCTCGGCGATGTCCAGCTTCATGCCACGGCCTTCGTAGGCGACCGGCCGGACGAAGAAGCCCTTGAAGAGATCGTCCACCAGATCGTTGAACGGATCGAATCGGGCAATGCTTGCCATGTTGCATCTCCTTTCTGAATCGGTACCGCAGAGGTAGGGGCGGCGCGGGTGGTTTCAAGCCCCTTGTAAAATCGAGCAGAAGCCCCAATGAACGACTTTCGCCCCCGGGTCGAGCGCGAGCGCGCCTACCTGCTGCGCTATGCCAGCCTGCAGCTGCGCGATGCGCACGCCGCGGAGGACGCGGTGCAGGAGACCCTGCTCGCCGCGCTCGCCGGCGAACAGGGCTTCGAGGGGCGCTCGAACCTGCGCACCTGGCTCACCGGGATCCTCAAGCACAAGATCATCGACGCGATGCGTAGTTCCAGCCGCGAGGCGACCGTGCTGCCCGCCGAGGCGGATGCCGCGGAGTTCGATGCGCTGTTCGACGCGCGCGGCCACTGGATCGAGGCGCCGGGCGCCTGGGCCGATCCCGACGCCGCGCTCGACCAGAAGCGCTTCTTCGCCGCGCTCGAGGCCTGCCTCGCGCGGCTGCCGCAGAAAATCGCCCAGGCCTTCATGATGCGCGAGCACCTGGGCCTCGAGACCGGCGAGATCTGTAAGGAACTCGCCATCACCCCGACGCACTGCTGGGTGCTGCTCTACCGCGCGCGCATGGCGCTGCGCGAATGCCTCAACAAGGAGTGGTTCGGAAACAGATGATCCTGTCGTGCAAGGAAGTGACGCGCCTGGTGTCGCAGGACATGGACCGCCGCCTGCCGTTCGGCCGGCGCGTGGCGCTGCGCGTGCACTTCGCGATCTGCGAAGGCTGCACCAACTTCAGCAAGCAGATGGCCTTTCTCCGCAAGGCAGTACGCGAGCTTGGATCAAAAACTCCCTGAGCGCTGCGCCCGCTGCGGCGTCCCGTTCCACTGCGGGAAGGACGAGGATCACTGCTGGTGCGAGACGCTGCCGGCGCTGACGCCGGTCCCCGGCCGGGCCTGCCTGTGCCGAAAATGCCTCGACGAAGAGCTTAAAGAACGAACCTAGTCTGGTCCTCGCTCTTCGGGCGGCGGTGGGGACGTCGTGTACCCGCGCGTTGTCGTGACGGAAGAGGGATTTCTTGCGCTTTGGCTGGAAAGCTGGCGCGGCGGCGACCGCGTGCTGCAAAGGAAGCCGATCCTCATCCAGCATCGCCACTGACCGGGCTGCGGGTTCAAGAGCGATAAGCCTCCTGGACCATATCCGTTCTCGGCGGCCAGCCCGCCGTCTCACCGGGGCTGATCCTCCAAGAGCCTTCGCAGATCATCCGGAATTGGCATCGGCGCGAAAGCGCTCACGTTCGCGCCTCCGGTGTTGCCTGCCGGCACCCAGATACGTGAGAAAACGAGCGCGGCGACGATTCGCGTGAGTTGACCGATCACCTCGCGGCCGTCGCTCCGTGCCCATCCCACCCGCAGCATCCAGTAGTGCACCAGCGCGTGTCGCGCCGTGTAGCGTTGTGCCAAAATATGAGCGCGCTCCAGATGAAGAAAGGCGGTGTCAAGGTCGCGCCCCGCGAAAGACGAGCGTGCCGCCTGCACCTCGCCATAGAAGGCCTCGCAAAGCGACAGGCGCCGATTGCAGCGTCTGAGCTTCGATCTCATCCGGAGAACAGCCAGTATTTGACGATGATGCCAATGAACGTCGTCAGCGCGACCGCAGTCAGCAACAGGGCGGTCTGCAGGTTCTTGCTCATGCTTACTTGGCTTTCTTCGAGACTTGGCGCAGCAGCTCGTTCACATCATGGGCCAGATCGGTGCCGATACGCTCGTGCTTTACCAGCAGGCGCAGGCGGCCCTCGGCGTCGATCACGTAGCTCTGCGCGCTATGGTCTACGGCGTAGCTGCCGGCAGAATCGCCTTTGCGCTTCTCGTAGAAGATCTTGAACTCCTTCGCCGTGCGCTGCGTCGCCGCGGCATCGCCGTACAACCCGAGGAAGTGCGGGTCGAACGCGGGCACGTACTTCGCCAGCACCGTACGGGTGTCGCGTTCCGGGTCGAGGGTGACGAACAGCAGTTGCACGCGCTCGGCCTCCCGCTTCACGCTCTTCAGTGCCTGCGCGGCCTCGGCGAGCGTCGTCGGGCAGACGTCCGGGCAATGCGTGAAACCGAAAGTCAGAACCACCACTTTGCCGCGGAAGTCGGCCAGGGTGCGCGGCTTGCCGTCGTGCCCAGTGAGGGCGAGCGTCTTACCCCAGTCCGCCCCTGTGACGTCGGTGCTCTTGAACTTTGGATGCTCGGCGTAGCAGCCTGCGAGCAGAGCCATCGCGGCAAGCAACGCGAGCTTGCCGTGCTTGCTGCCAGTCGGACTAGTGTCGTTCATTGCGGGAGTACACTCCACACCTTGGAGTTGGTCCAAGGTCAAACTTCGAATCTCAGGAGGCGCCGATGCGCATTGGAGAGCTCGCCCACTCGACCGCGTGTCCGCTCGACACTATCCGCTTCTATGAGAAGCAAGGATTGCTGCCCGTGCCGCGGCGCTCGCCCGGAAACTATCGCGTCTACGGCTCGGAACACGCCGAGCGGCTCGCCTTCATCCGCCGCTGCCGCTCGCTCGACATGTCGCTGCCCGAGATCCGCGCGCTGCTCGACGCGATCGAGCGGCCCGACGCGGATTGCGCCCCGGTCAACGCGCTGCTCGACGAGCACATCGGCCACGTTGCCGAGCGCATTTCCGAGCTGCGCCGGCTCAAGGAAGAGCTCGACGCGATCCGCGCGCACTGCAAGGGCTCCGAGCCGACAAAGCACTGCGGCATCTTGACCTCGCTCGTGCGGCCTGGCAGCAGGGGCAAGGGACTGCGGGCCCACGTGCGCGGCACGCACGGTCAGCGCCGGAGCTGACCGCTTTGACCCTGTAGTGGCTCCAGGGTGTCCAATGCCCGGGATGGGCCACGACCACGGCGCAAGCGCCGCCAGCGAGCGCAGCCTCTGGATCGTCCTCGCGCTTACCACCGGTTTCATGGTCGTCGAAGTGGCGGGCGGAGTGCTTACCAAGAGCCTGGCCCTCATCTCCGACGCGGCGCACATGTTCACCGATTCCGCGGCGCTGGCGATCGCGCTCGCCGCCATTGGCATCGGCAAAAGGGCGGCCGACCACAAGCGCACGTTCGGCTACTACCGCTTCGAGATCTTGGCCGCGGCGTTCAACGCAGCCGTGCTTCTTCTTGTCGCCGGGTATATCCTCTACGAAGCCTGGCAGCGGTTCCGCGACCCGCCGGAAATCCAGACCATCGGCATGCTGGTCATCGCGCTGATCGGCCTCGCGGTGAATTTCGCCGGCATGCGCATCCTCGCGGCCGGCGCTGCGTCGAGCCTGAACGTCAAGGGCGCTTACCTCGAGGTCTGGGCCGACATGCTGGGCTCGCTCGGAGTCCTGTTCGCCGGCGTCGTCATCTACTTCACCCGATGGGTGTGGGTCGACGCGCTGGTGGCGGTCGCGATCGGGTTGTGGGTGCTGCCCAGAACCTGGAAGCTGCTCAAGGAGAGCCTCAACATTCTGCTCGAAGGCGTGCCGCGCGAGCTTGCGTTGGGCGACATCGAGCAGGCGCTGCGCGCCGTCCCCGGCGTGCAGGCGATCCACGATCTGCACGTCTGGGCGCTGAGCAGCGGAAGAAACAGCCTTACCGTGCACGTCGTGCTCGCACCGGAGGCGGCGGAACAGCAGGTCCTCGGCGCCACCGCGCGCATGCTCGAAGAGCGTTTCCGTCTGACTCACACGACCATCCAGGTCGAGGCGGCCGCGTGCGCCCAGGAGTCGGCCCACGAGCCTCATTCCGGGGAACACCACCATTCACACTGACCGGGACCACTCAATGAACTATCTGCGCCGAAGCCTCATCGCCTCCCTGACCCTCGCGCCGCTCCTTGCCCGCGCGCATGGCAGCGGCCAGGAATACAACGTTCTGGAGCCGGCGCAGCCGGTCGAGGCGTCCGGGAAGCTCGAGGTGGTCGAATTCTTCTGGTACGGCTGCCCGCATTGCTACAAGTTCGAGCCGTTCCTTGAAACCTGGCTGCCCAAGCTGCCGGCCGACGTCGAGTTTCGCAGGGTTCCCGCGATCTTCAACGAGCGCTGGGCCCACGACGCCGGGGTCTACTACAGCTTCGAGGCGCTCGGCCTAGCTCGCAAGCTGCACCGGCCCTTTTTCGACGCCATTCACCGCGAGCGCCTGCGCAGCGACGACCCTAAGGCGCTCGCCGAGTGGCTGCGCAAGAGCAGCACCGACTCTGCCCATTTCGAGCAGACGCTGAAATCCTTCGGCGTGCAGGCGCGAGTGCGGCGCGCCAAGCAGCTTTCCGTCTCGTACAAGCTCGAGGGCGTTCCGACCCTCGCCGTTCATGGCCGCTACACGATCGAAGCCGAGCGCGGATTCGAGGCCATGTTGCAGACCGCCGACAAGCTGATCGCCGCCGCGCGCAAGGATGCCGCGGCACGCAAGTAGCGCGAGCTCGCTCGCCCTAACGGTATTGCGACACCACCCGCATACCCGTCTTGCGGATAAGACTCGGGCAGCGTCGGACCCGTGCGGCGTAGCGGCGCCTCGTAGGCTATCCTCCAGCGTCCGTCCTCGAGCGTCCAATATTGGCGCTTGCGCAAGCGCTGCGACAAACTGTCTGAGCGGTAGTCCTGGTCGAAAGCAACCACCATGAGCGGCTCCCGGCCAGGGCTGCGCAGCACGCCCCGCCGAGCTTCATCAAATCCGTTGCCGATACGGAAACTTCGCCCTCGCTCGGACGAATCAGGCCGGCGAGGACGTGCAGCAGCGTTGTTTTGCCGCAGCCGGAGGGCCCGAGCACCAGCCAGCGCTCGCCCTGCGTCACTTTCCACTCGGGGAGCCGCAGCGCTTCCTGCGCGCCCTAGCGATGCGCGAGGCCGCGGACCGCGATCACTTACTTAAGCATTCCTCCAGGCCGGCGATGAACAGGTCCTTCGGCAGCTTCTTGCCGATGAAGACGAGCAGCGACTCCTTCTTGTCGGCCTTGGTCCAGGGCTTGCCCATGTCGCCCCCCATCATCATGTGCACGCCCTGGAACACCACGCGGCGGGGATTGCCTTTCATCCACAGGATGCCCTTGTAGCGCAAGAGGTCCGGGCCGTAGACCTGGATCATCCCGGAAAGGAATTGCTCGAGCTTCTGGCCGTCGAACGGCTTGCCCGACCGGAACACGAACGACTCGACCTCGTCGTGGTGCTCGTGCTCGATGCTCTTGAGGAATTCCGGGTCGAGCTCGAGGATCGCGTTCAGGTTGAAGCCGCGGATGTCGAGCACCTCGTCGAGCGGCGCGTTGCCGAAGTTGACTTTCTTGATCGGTGCTCGCGGGTTCATGCGCTTGAGACGTTTCGACAGGGTTTCAACCTCGCCTTCCGAAACCAGGTCGGTCTTCGACATCAGGATGCGGTCGGCGAAGCCCACCTGCTCCTGCGCCTCGTGAAACTCGTCGAGCTGCTTGGGCGCGTGCTTGGCGTCGACCAGCGTGATGATCGAGTCGAGCAGGTAGTAGTTGCCGATCTCCTCGTCGGTGAAGAAGGTCTGCGCCACCGGCCCCGGGTCGGCCATGCCGGTGGTCTCGATCACCACGCGGTCGAACTTGAGCGCGCCCTGGTCGCGCTTCTCCTTGAGCGTGCCGAGGATGCGGATCAGGTCGCCGCGCACCGTGCAGCAGATGCAGCCGTTGTTCATCTCGACGATCTGCTCGTCGCCCGCTTCGATGATGTCGTTGTCGACCCCGACCTCGCCGAACTCGTTCTCGATCACCGCGATGCGCTTGCCGTGATCCTCCTTGAGGATGCGGTTGAGGAGCGTGGTCTTGCCGCTACCGAGGAAACCGGTGAGGATCGTCACCGGCACCATGCTTTCTTCGGCCACCCGCTGCTTCCCGGCCATCAATACTTGACGGTGCAGCCGTAGGGCGAAGTCGCGGCGACGCTCACCGCCTTGCCCGCCATGGCCTCACCGAGCGCCGCGCGCACGTGGTTCTTGGCGCTCTTGGTCTGCTCGGCGCTCGCCCAGCGCTTGTCGTCGATCGCGCCGGCGTAGATCAGCCTGCCCTGCGGGTCGACGATGTACATGTGCGGCGTGGTGCGCGCGTTGTAGAGCTTGCCGACCTTGCTGTCCTTGTCGATCAGCGTCGCCTTCGGCGCGGCGCCCTTCTCGCCCATCCACTTCGACATTTCCTGCGGCGTCTTGAACTCGCTCGAGGACTGGTTGGTCGAGTTTACCGTCAGCCAGACCACGTCCTTAGCGCCGAACTCCTTTTGCAGCGCGGGCATGTTGCCGCTGTTGTAGTGGCGCTGCACGTACGGGCAGTCCGGGTTGGTCCACTCGAGAACCACGTACTTGCCGCGGTAGTCCGAGAGCTTCACCGGCTTGCCCTGCAGGTCGGGCGCGGTGAACTCCGGCGCGGCCTGGCCCACGGTCGAGCCCCAGGCGGTTGTGGCGGCAGATAAGCAGACTGCGATGGCGAGTCGTTTCATGAGGCCTCCTGTATGGGATTTTAGCCGTCCAGCGCGGCAAGCACGCGTTCACGCGTGAGGAGCTCGGGCAGCAGTTCCGGCGCTCGCCCGGGCTTGTAGAGCACATACGCGGGCACGCCGTTGCGCCCGAGGTCGGCGAGAGCGCGAGCGATCTCGGGGTCGCGCCGCGTCCAGTCGGCGCGCACCAGCGTCACGCCGCGTTCGCGGAACGTGGCGAGCACGTCGTCGCGCGCGAGCACGACGCGCTCGTTCACCTGGCAGGTGACGCACCAGGCGGCGGTGAAGTCGACGAACACCGGCTTGCCCGCGGCGGTGAGCGCGGCGACCTTTTCCGCCGAGTACGGTTCCCATGCCGAATGCTGCCCAGACGGGGGTGTGGTTTGCTGAACTAGAACCCAGCCGAGCCAGACCACCGTGGCATACAGCGGCACCGCCAGCCAGCGCTTGAGGCGCGGCATCCACGGCCCGGGTTTCGGCAGGTGACGCCGCCACCCCGGCGCCGCGGCGAGCCCCGCGTACGGAGCCGCCATGCCGATGCCGAGAGCGCTGAACACCGCGAACGCGCGCCACCCCGACTCGAACACCGCGTAGCCGAGCGCCGCGCCCATGAACGGCGCGGTGCAGGGCGAGGCGATCACCACGGCGAGCACGCCGGAGAGGAAGTGGCCGCCAGGGCCTCCTGCGAAAGACAAACGGAACTCGAACAGGCCCGAGAGATTCAGCGCCAGCACCAGGAAGAACGCCGCGAGCAGCGCCACCGCCACCGGCGACTGGAGCTGGAACCCCCAGCCGAGCTGCGCGCCGAGCGCGCGCAGGCCGATGAGGAGGGCAGCGAGCAGCCAGAACGACACGAGGACGCCGCTCGCATACAGAATCCCTTCCTTCAGCCTGGCGTCGCCGAATCCGAGCACCTTGATCGACAGCACCGGCAGCACGCAGGGCATGAGGTTCAGGAGCAGCCCGCCGGCGAACGCGAACGCCAGCGCGAGGACCAGGCCGAGGTCGGCGAAGCGCGCCGCTATCGGAACATCGATCGATAAAGGGTTCGTATTTTGAGAAATGAAGACCCCGGAGATCCGCTCGAACGAGCCGATGGGCTGCGCCGCCGCGCGCAGCGCGAGGCGATAGCCCTCGCCCTCGCGCGCGAGCGCCTGCGGCGCCGCCGGCTCGATCTTGCCTTCCTGGAACGGCAGAAAGAACGCTTGCTTCAGCTCGATGTTGGGCGGAGGAACAATGGCGAGCGCAGCTCCCCCCTCTTCCGCTTTCGCACTAAACAGCCATTGCGCTGGCGCTGGGACCGGCAGCGCCGCGCGCGCCGCGGCGATCGGCTTTCCCCAGCGCGCGTCGGGCCCGGCGCTCCGGGCGATCGGCAGCGTGAGCGACAGCTCGGCGTCCTGCTGGAGACAGAGCACTTCGCACACCAGCCAGTACGCCCTGGCACGCAGCGTCACCGGCCGGCCCGCGGCGAGATCCGCCGGCGGCACGAGCCGCGTCAGCAGCAGCACTTCGCCCTTGTAGCCGAAGTTCATCAGCGGCCCGACCGGGATGCGGCTCGGCACCGGCCATTCGATCTCGCCCGCGGCGAAGCCCGCCGGCAGGCGCCACTCGATGCGCGGCGGCTCGCCGGAATCGCCCGGATTGCGCCAGTAGGTATGCCAGCCCGGGATCGCCGCGAGACGCAGCGCGACGCTGATGTGCTCTCCCGGCACCAGCGCGTCGCGCTCGGCGACGAGCTCCGCTTCGACTTGGGGGGTTTTGACAGGAGCGCTTCCCGCCCAGAAGGGAGCCCACAACAGCAACGTCAGCAAAACCCTCATCAGTGTCGGTGCCGGGTGTAGCGCGCGGCGGCGTAGTGCTCGCGAAGGAGGTCACGGCCGAAGTCGCCGCTGAAGTCGCGCCACACGGTATGGATGTGGTTGCCGTCGTTCTGCGAGGCGTCGTACTCGATGAGGAACAGCGGCCCCTGCACGCGGTAGTAGTGCGGCTTGCCGCGCTCGGTGGAGCCTGCCCAGCCGAAGCGGAGCGCCTCGATGCCGCCCTGCTTCGCGCGCGCGAGGCGCGCCTGCGCGAGCCCGGGCTCGAAGCTGCCGGCATACACCTCGACTAGCTTCCACAGCAGCGTGCGCTGCTTCTCGTCGAGCTTTGCGCCGGCGATTCCCGCCGCACCGAGCGGCTCGACCTTGTCCTTCACACCGGTGACGATGTCGCCGTAGGTGCGCGCTTCGAACACCGCCTCGCGGCGCTGGGCCTCGCCGAGCGCCTCGAGCAGCGCCCAGCCCGCGTCGTGCTCCTCGCCCAGCGCGCGCAGGCCCTTTTTCGCGCCCTTCTGCACCGTCGCCGGGTTGGCGCCGAAGAAGCTCGGCGCGTCCACCGCCATCTTCTCGCCGGCGAGCGTGAAGTTGAGCGACAGGTGGTGGCCCTCGAAGCGCCAGCCCCAGCGCTGCGCGCGGTCGGGCGCGCCGTACACCGTAAGGTGGTAGCGCTCGGGGTCGCGCATCCAGCCGAAGGTCTCGATCTCGCGCAGCACGATCTCGAGCTCGATGATGTTCACCACCTTGCGGTAGCCGGCAGCCGACAGCGCGGTGCGCAGCAGGCTGTGTGTCGCTTCGCGCCCTGCCTTGTCCATCTCCTTGAAAGAAAGGCCGTTGCGGCTGCGCGGCGTGTAATGCCATTCGGTGCGGTCGCGGTCTTCGAACGGCCGCATGGCCTGGGCGCGGCTCTTCTCCGGCAGCGCAGCGAGCAGCCGCTCGACCGACGCGCGCATCTTCGCCGCGGTGGCCACCGGCGATTGCGCCGCCGCGGCGCCGGCAATGAAAGCCAGCAGCAGGAAAGCGAAGACGCGGCTCATGCAGCCTTTAACACCAGCAGGCCCTTGAGATATTCCCCTTCCGGGAATTCCAGCGCCACCGGGTGGTCCGCGGCGGCGCCGAAGCGATCGATGATTTTCGCCTCCGCGCCCGCATCCAGCGCGGCGCCGGCGACGATCGACTGGAACAGCTCGCTCGACACGCTGCCCGAGCACGAGAAGGTGGCGAGCAGCCCGCCGGGCGCGAGCAGCTTCAGCGCCCAGAGGTTGATGTCCTTGTACGCGCGCGCCGCGTTTTTCACCTGCGCCGCAGTGGGCGCGAACTTCGGCGGGTCGAGCACGATCAGGTCAAACTTCGCGTTCTGGTCCCTGAGCGTTCTCAGCTGGGCGAACACGTCGGCCTTGAGGAACGCCACCTTCGACGCGTCGAGCGGATTCGCCGCGAGGTTCTCCTTGGCGACTTCCAGCGCCGCCGCGGAGCTCTCGATGGCGGTGACCCGCGTCGCGCCGCCGGCGAGCGCGGCGATCGAGAAGCCGCCGGTGTAGCAGAAGCCGTCAAGCACCGCGCGCCCCGCGGAGAGCGCGCGCACCCGCTGGCGGTTCTCGCGCTGGTCGAGGAAGAAGCCGGTCTTCTGCCCCTGCTCGACGTCGACGCGGAAATTCAGACCGTGCTCGATGATCGGGCAGCGCGCGGCGTTGCGGTTGCCCCGCGCGAAGCCGACGCGCGGCTCGAGTCCTTCGAGCTTTCTTACTTCGGCGTCGGATCGCTCGAATATCGCTTCACAGCCTGAAATTTCACTTAGCAGGTCAAGGATCGCGTCGCGCCAGCGCTCCACCCCGGCGGCGAGGAACTGCGCCACCAGCACGTCGGCGTAGCGGTCGACGACCAGGCCCGGCAGCCCGTCGGATTCGCCGTTGACCAGGCGCAGCGCGTTGGTGTGCTTCGCCGCGGGCAGCGCCTCGCGCAGCGCGAGCGCCCGCTGAATCCGGTTGCGGAAGAAAGCCGCGTCGACGGATTCGGCCGCGTCGAAAGTCCAGACGCGCGCGCGGATCTGCGATTTCGGGCTGTAGGCTGCGCGCGCGAGGAATCTTTTTGTTCCATCCAGGATGTCAACCGTGTCGCCCGCGGCGGGCTTGCCGGCCACTTTCTCGACCGCGCCGGAAAAAATCCAGGGATGGCGGCGCTTGAGCGACTTTTCGCGCCCCTTCTTCAAGACAAGAGAATTCATTTCTTCTTCGCCCGCGGGTGCGCGGCGTCGTAGACCTTGGCGAGCGCCTGGAAGTCGAGGTGCGTGTACACCTGGGTGGAGGAGATGCTGGCATGCCCGAGCATCTCCTGCACCGCGCGCAGGTCCTGCGACGACTGCAGCAGGTGCGTGGCGAACGAATGGCGCAGCATGTGCGGGTGCACGTGCTCGCTCAGGCCGCGGCGCCGCGCCCAAGCCCCGAGCCGGTCCCACACGCGGCCCGGCGCGATCCTGCTGCCACGCGCGCCGACGAAGAGGGCTTTCTCTCCAGGAATCGCCAGCTGGCCCCTCACCGCCAGCCATTGCTCGAGCGCCTCGCGCGCCCGCGCGCCGACCGGCACGGTGCGCGTCTTCGATCCCTTGCCGGTCACCGTGACTTCGCCTTGCGCCGGGTCGTCGTCGAGGTTGAGCGCGACCAGCTCGCCGACGCGCAGGCCCGAGGAGTAGAGCAATTCGAACATCGCTGCATCCTGCACTCCCAGGGGAGATTTTTCGTCTCCCGCTTGGAAAAGCCGCTGCGCCGCTTCGACCGACAGCGCCTTGGGCAGCGGGCGCGGCGCCTTGGGCGCGCGGATGCCGAGGGCGGGATTGGCGCGAAAGCCGCGGTGGCGCGCGAGCCAGCGGAACCAGCCGCGCCACGCCGAGAGCGTGAGCGCGAGCGAGCGCGGGGCGAGGCCCTTCGCGTGCAGCAGCGCGACGTAGCGCCGCACCTCGGCGGCCTCGAGCGAATCGAGCGGCTTCTTGCCGGCGAGGTCGAGCAGCAGGTCGATGGCGCGGCCGTAGTTGGAGAGCGTCGCCGGAGACAACCGGCGCTGGGTCCGCAGCGCCTCGAGGTATTCGCTGGCTAAAGCCTTGCTGTCACTCCGGCTGCGCATAGCTCGCCGATCCTCCGAAGATATAGCGTCCCCATCTCCGGAAAGAAGCGCTTGGAATCCTCGCTGCCGAGCGCGAGCAGCCCGAACACCGCGGTCTGGCCGAGCGGCACGAGCGCGATCGAGCGCAGGTGCTCGCCGGACTCGCCGAACCACGGCACGAACGGGTTGCCGGCCGCGGGGCCGCATTGCGGCGCGCCCATGGTGCCGGCGTGGCGGCGCTGCTCCTCGTCGACCGGCTGCGCCTCGTCGAAATCGGCCGGCACGCTCTTGCCCCAGACGCGCAGCGCCACGTGCGGCACCGCGAAGTCCTCGCGCAGGTGGAAGTAGAGCGAGCGCGACAGCGCCGGGAAATCGCGCGCCGCGGTCAGCGCCACCGCGAGGCGGTGCACCTTCTCGCTGATGGCGTCGTTCTCCTCGCCGAACTGGACCAGCTCGCCGAGCTTGCCCTCGAGCCGCTTGACCTTGTCGCGCAGCGCCACCGCCTGGCGCTCGGCGAGCGGGATGGCGCGCCCGCCGTAGGGGTGCGGCACGCTGAGTCTCTCGAGGAGCTCGGGGTGCTGGTCGAAGAACTGCGGGTGGCTGCGCAGGAACCGAGCGATCTCGTCTGAGTTCATGGCCTCTTCTTATACCTCGATCGTGCCTTCGAACACGGTGGCGGCGGGGCCTTTCATCGACACCGGATTGTCGCCGCCGGCCCAAGCGACGGTCAACGTTCCGCCGCGCGTGCCGACCCGCACCGGGGAGTCGAGCAGCCCGCGCGCGATGCCCGCGACCGCCGCCGCGCAGGCGCCGGTGCCGCACGACAGCGTCTCGCCCGCGCCGCGCTCCCAGACCCGCAGCGCGGCGCCGTGGCGGTCGAGCACCTGCAGGTAGCCGGCGTTGACCCGGTCGGGGAAGCGCGGGTGGACCTCGATCAGCGGGCCCTGCGTCGTCACGGGGGCGGCTGCGACGTCGGGCACGAGCTGCACCGCGTGCGGATTGCCGATCGACACGAGGGTGAGCTCGAGCGGACTGCCCTGCACGTCGAGCTTCTCGACCACCGGCTGCGACGGCGCGCCCATGTCCACGCTCACCTCGCCGTCGGCTTCCAGGCGCGGCCGGATCGTGCCGCCGAGCGTCTCGACGCGGATCTCGGGCTTGGCGGTCAGGCCGCGTGCGTGCACGAACTTCACGAAGCAGCGCGCGCCGTTGCCGCACTGCTCGACCTCGCCGCCGTCGGCGTTGAAGATGCGGTAGCGGAAGTCGGCCGCCGGGTCGCGTGCGCGCTCGACCACCAGGACCTGGTCGCAGCCGACGCCGCGGTGACGGTCGGCGAGCCGTTTCAACTGGGAAGAATTCAACGTGAAAGGCTCGCGGGTGCAGTCCAGGACGACAAAGTCATTGCCCGCGCCCTGCATCTTGGTAAATGGGATTTTCAAGGCGCGCTCGCTTCACGCCGCGGCGCGCACGCAGGCCGCGATGCGGTCGATAGACGCCTCGTCGAGCAGCGGGTGGATCGGCAGCGAAAGCACCGTCTTTGAGATTTTCTCTGAAACCGGAAGTAAAACACCTTTGGCCTGGTCGGCGTAGGCCGGCTGCTGGTGCAGCGGCAGCGGGTAGAACACCGAGCTCGCGATGCCTTCCGTGGCGAGCGCTTCGCGGATCGCGTCGCGCCGCTCGGCCCGGATGGTGAACTGGTGGTATACGTGCGTGCCGCGGCCGTGCTCGACCGGAAGAGTCACGCTTGCCCCCGCGAGCTTGTCGCGGTAGCGCCGCGCCACGGCGCGCCGCGCCTGGTTGAAGCGCGCGAGCTGCTTGAGCTTCACGCGCAGCACGGCCGCCTGCAGCTCGTCGAGCCGGCTGTTCCAGCCCACGCGCTCGTGCAGGTAGGTCTGCCGGCTGCCGTGATGGCGGAGCATCCGAAGGAGTTCCTCATGCTTCTTGTCCTTCGCCGTGATCATGCCCGCATCGCCTGCGGCGGCGAGGTTTTTCGTCGGGTAGAACGAAAACCCGCCGAAGTCGCCCCAGCTGCCGGCGGGCCTGCCTTCGTAGTCGGCGCCGATGCACTGCGCGCAGTCCTCGATCAGCACGAGGTTTTTCGCCTTGCAGATCGCGCAGATCTGATCCAGGAGCGCGCATTGGCCGAAAAGGTGGACCGCGATGACGGCTTTGGTTTTCTTGGTAATGCTCTTTGAAAGAGAAGCGGGGTCGAGATTGAAGGTCCCCGCATCCACATCCGCGAACACCGGCGTCGCGCCGGTGTAGGACACGGCCTCGCCGGTGGCGAAGAAGGTGAATCCCGGGATCACCACTTCGTCGCCCGGCCCGATGCCGGCGGCGACCAGCGGCAGGTGCAGCGCATCGGTGCCGGAGTTGACGCCGACGGCGTGCTGCGCGCCGGTGAGCGCGGCGATCTCGCGCTCGAGCGCCTCGCCCTCGGGCCCGAGCACGAAGCGGCCCGAGGCGAACACGCGCCCCACCGCGGCGTCGATCTCGGATTTCAGCGAGCGGTATTCCGCCGCCGGGTCGACCATCGGAATGGCCGGCGGCTTCATGCGAAGCGCGCCAGGCGCTCGCGCACCAGGCGCCCGATCTCGAGGGCGAGCTTGAGCACGCGGCGTCCCTCGGCGCCGTCGACCGCGGGCGGCTTGCGGCTGCGCACGGCCTCGACGAAGGCCTGCGCCTGCGCCTCGAGCGCGTCGCCGCCCGCATGCGTTTCCTCGGTCTCCTGGATGACGCCGTCGACCTGCTTCACGTAGCGCAGCCTGCCGCCCTGCAGGTCGGCCGACGCGTACAGCCCGGGCTGGAACACGCGGAACTTGCGCACCAGGGCCTGGCTCACGCGGCTCGCCCTCAGCTCGGCGACGCAGCCGTTGGCGAAGTCGATGCGCGCATTCGCGATGTCGATGTCGCTGGTGAGCACGCGAAAGCCGCAGGCGCTGACTGCGGCGACCTCGGAGCGCGCGAGCGAGAGCGCGAGGTCGAGGTCGTGGATCATCAGGTCCAGGATGACGTCGACCTCGGCGCCGCGCTGCTTGAAGCCCGCGAGGCGCTCGGCGTCGATGTAAAGCGGCTTCTGCACGCGTCCGGCGAGCGCCTGGAATGTGCTGCTGTAGCGCTGCACGTGCCCGACCTGCAGCACCACTTTCTTCCGGGAAGCGAGGTCCACCAGGTCGTCCGCCTCCGCCAGCGTGGCGGCGAGCGGCTTCTCCACCAGGACGTGCAGGCCCTTATCGAGGCAGGCCCGGGCGACCTCGTGGTGCAGGTGCGTTGGCACAGCGATCACCGCGGCCTGCACATTCCCCAAAACTTTTCTAAAGTCTGAAATCTGCGCACGCGCCGGATCGGGGTCAACCACCGCGGCGAGTTCCACCCCGGGCAGGCGCGCGAGTTTCTCCGCGTGGTAGCGCCCCATGTGGCCCGCGCCGATGACCGCGACCTTCAATAGAACCTCGCTTCCCCCGCTGGGCGCGTCTTGAACCGCTTGTGCAGCCAGAAATACTGCTCGGGCATCTCGAGCACGCGCTCCTCGACGAAGGCCATCATGCGGCGCGCGTCCGCGGTATCGTCGCCGCTCGGGAAATCGCTCCACGCCGGATGCAGCCGCGCGACGTAGCCGCCGCCCCCGGGAAGCATGCGCGTCACGCAGGGCACGACCGCCGCGCCGGTAGTGCGGGCAATATACGCGAGTCCGGTCACGGTGGCGGCGGGCACGCCGAAGAACGGCACGAACACCGAGCGATTCGGCCCGAAGTCGAGATCCGGCAGGTAGTAGTAGAGCCTGCCCGACTCGATGATCTCGATGCCGGTCTTGATCCCGGCCTGGCGCGGGAACATCACGCCGCCGAAGCGCGTGCGGCCGGCGAGCAGGCGCGCCTCGAACCGCGGGTCCTTCTGCCGCGAGTACATCATCGCCACCGGGAACTCGAGCGCGAGGCGCGCGAGCGTCGCCTCGAAGCCCACGAAGTGCGGGGCAAACACGATGGTTTTCGCGTTCGGCTTCAGGTGCTCGAGCCCCTCGATGCGCACCAGGCTGCCGATGCGCTCGCGTGAAGACCACCAGAGAATCCCCTGCTCGACGAACGCGCGGCAGAAGGCGCGGAAATGCGCGCGCGCCAGGCGCTCGCGCTCGTCGGGGGTCTTCTGTGGAAAGCATTTCCCGAGGTTGATGCGAGTCACCTCGCGCCTTTCCGGGATCAGCCAAAAGACAATTGCCCCGATAGCGGCGCCGATCCTCGCCAGGATGCTCAATGGAAGGAAATGCACCAGCCACATGAAGGCGAAGACGAGCCGGCTCATGCAGGTTTCGGCTTCGCGCCCGCGGGCGTCTTGTAGCGGTTGTAGCCCCACAGGTACTGCTCGGGGCATTCGCGCACCAGCTCCTCGAGCGCGCGGTTGAGGTGGCGCACCGGGCTCTCGCCGGCGCGCGCCGCGGGCAGCGGGCGCACCACGATGCGGTAGCCCGCGCCGCGCGGCAGCCGCACGCCGTAGGCGAGGAAGCAGGCGACGTGCTCGCGCGCGGCGAGCCTCGGCGCGAGCGTCGCGGTGTAGGCGGGCCTGCCGAAGAACTCCGACCACTCGCCTTCGCCCTCGCCGGGCACCTGGTCGGGAAGGAAGCCGACCGCTTCGCCGCGCTTGAGGGCCGTGAAGATCTCGCGCACGCCGCTAAAGTCGGCCGGCACGAGGCGCACGCTGCCGCGTCCGCGCCCTGCGCGCATCAGCGGGTCGAGCCAGCCGACCTTCGGCGCGCGGTACAGCACGGTCATCGGGAGGAGCCGCGCGGCGTACTGCGCCGCGATCTCGAAGCATCCCATGTGCGGCGTGAGGAGCAGGAGCGCCTTGCCTTGCGCGCGCGCGCTCAGCGCCGCCTCGATCCCCTGCGCTTCGGTCACCAGCGCGGCGACGCGCTCCTGGTCGCGCAGCCACATCGCCGGCGTCTCGGCGATCATCCGGCCGGCGGCGGCGATCGCCGCGCGCCGCAGGCTCGCATCGCGGTAGCCCGCATGCTCCAAGTTTTCGCGCAGGTGCCGGCGATAGGTGGGCGATATCCCATACATCGCCCAGCCGAGGACGGTTCCCAACGCGTGCAGCAGCGGCAGCGGCAGGGCCGCGATCAAACCGAGGAGAACTCTGGGGAAGCGGTGCAAGTTTTGGTATCCTTGCGGCCTTCTCACCTAGTAGAAGAAACGCAGGCGATGAGCGATTTTCTGTTTACCTCCGAATCGGTGTCCGAAGGCCATCCCGACAAGGTCGCGGATCAGATCTCCGACGCCGTGCTCGACGCGATTCTAAAGCAGGACACGACCTCGCGCGTCGCTGCCGAGACCCTGGTGAAGGACAACCTGGTGGTGCTCGCCGGCGAGATCACCACCAGCGCGCGCGTGAACTACGACGCCGTCGCCCGCGCCACCATCCGGCGCATCGGCTACAGCGACCCGACGATCGGCTTCGACGCCGCCACCTGCACGGTGCTCGTCGCCTACGGCCAGCAGTCGCCCGACATCGCGCAGGGCGTGGACGAAGGCAAGGGGCTCGACCTCGAGCAGGGCGCGGGCGACCAGGGCCTGATGTTCGGCTACGCTTGCGACGAGACGCCGAGCCTGATGCCGCTGCCGATCTTTCTCTCGCACCGCCTGGTCGAGCGCCAGGCCGAGCTGCGGCGCAACGGAAGACTGCCCTGGTTGCGGCCCGACGCGAAGTCGCAGGTCACCATCCGCTACGTCAACGGCAAGCCCGACGCAATCGATACCGTGGTGCTGTCGACGCAGCACGCCAAGGGGGTTGAATACGACAAATTGAAGGAAAGCATAATCGAGGAAGTCATCAAGCCCGTTCTGCCCAGGAGCATGGTGAAGGGCAAAGTGAACTACCTCGTCAACCCGACCGGCGCCTTTGAGATCGGCGGCCCGAAGGGCGACTGCGGCGTCACCGGGCGCAAGATCATCGTCGATACCTACGGCGGCTCGGCGCCCCACGGCGGCGGCGCGTTCTCGGGCAAGGACCCGTCGAAGGTCGACCGCTCGGCGGCGTATGCGGCGCGCTACGTGGCGAAAAACATCGTCGCCGCCGGGCTCGCCGCGAAATGCCTGGTGCAGCTGTCCTACGCCATCGGCGTCGCGCGCCCCACCAGCGTCATGGTGACCACGCACGGCACCGGCAGGATGTCCGATGAGACGCTCTCGGCGCTCGTCACCCAGCACTTCGACCTGCGGCCGAAGGGCATCATCCAGATGCTCGACCTGCTGCGCCCGATCTACGAGAAGACCGCCGCCTACGGCCACTTCGGCCGCGAGGAGCCCGAGTTCACCTGGGAAGCGACCGACAAGGTGCTCGCGTTGAAGCAGGCGGCGTAGTCCTGTCAGGAGGAGCGCGATGAACCCCCCGTTCCGGGCCGACCACGTCGGCAGCCTGTTGCGTCCCCAGGAATTGCACGAGGCGCGCGCCCGGGCGAAAAAGGGCGAGATCACGCCGGACGCGCTGCGCGCGGTGCAGGACCGCTGCATCCGCGAGGTCGTGGCGCTGCAGGAGGCGGTCTGCATCCCGGCGATCACCGACGGCGAGTTCCGCCGCGACTGGTGGCACATCGACTTCATCCACGGCTTCGACGGCGTCGAGCTCACCGTCAACAGGACGCATACGTTCCACGCTAGTGAAGAGCAGCCGCCGATGTTCAAGCTGTCCGGCAAGGTGCGGCGCGCCAAGCCGAGCATGCTGTCGCACTTCCAGTTCCTGAAAAGCATCGTCAAGAAAGGCACCCCCAAGTTCACCATGCCCTCGCCCGCGATGCTGCACGCGCGCAGCGACCGCGAGGCACTGACGAAGGCGTACCCGGATCTCGATGAGTTCTGGTCGGACACCACCCGCGCCTACCGCGAGGAGATCCGCGATCTCTACCAGGCCGGCTGCCGCTACCTGCAGATCGACGACACCACCATCGCCATGTTCGGCGACCCGAAGGTGCAGGAGCAGTTCAGAAAGCTGGGCGACGACCCGAAGAAGGACGTCGCCATCTACGCCGACGCGGTCAACGCGGCGATCCGCGACGTGCCCGACGACATGACGGTGGCGATCCACACCTGCCGCGGCAACTTCAAGAGCACCTGGCTCGCCAGCGGCTCCTATGACTACGTCGCCGAGACCGCGTTCTCGAAGATCGACGTCGACGGCTTCTTCCTGGAGTTCGACGACGAGCGCTCGGGCGGCTTCGAGCCGCTGCGCTACGTGCCCAAGGGCAAGAAGGTCGTCCTTGGCCTGGTGAGCTCCAAAGTCCCGGAACTCGAGAAAAAAGATGCTCTCAAGCGGCGCATCGAAGCGGCGAGCAAGTTCGTACCTCTGGAGAACCTGTGCCTGTCGCCGCAGTGCGGCTTCTCGAGCACCTACCACGGCAACAACCTCTCGGTGGAGCAGGAGAAGGCGAAGCTCAGGCTGTGCATCGAGACCGCCCAAGAAGTATGGGGAAGCCTCTAACCCCGATCCCCGACACCACCATTTTCGACCTGCGCCTTTCGCGGCGGGGGCACGGGCGGCATGTCGCACCACTACTACGCGCCCATGACCACCGGCATGGGCCTGATCACGTTCGAGGAAGTCGGACTAGACCCTTACGCAAGCGCCACATAGCCGCCGGCGGCGGCGGCGAGCACGGTCACGACGAACAGCCGCCGCGCCGCGGAGTCGCTGGTGATTCTCCTGAGAATGCCCACCGGGCGCGGCGCGCGGCCGAGGCGCGCGGACTTGCCGATGCGCCGCAGCGCGGCCTGCGCATCGAAATGGCGCGACACCGGAAGCCGCGTGTCGGGGACGATCGCGCTCGCCGCCGGCGCGGCGAGCGTCGGCTCCGAGTCCGCGTCGAGCTTGAGGGTCTTGCTCGCGTCCCCCGGCCCGGGGTGACTGAGCGCGTCGGCCTCGCGCCCGCGCAGCTCGGCGAGGCAGGTGTGCAGGTCGGCGGCCATCTCGTCGGCGTCCTGGTAGCGAACCGCCGGGTCCTTCTTCAGCGCGCGCGCCACCACGAAGTCGAGCATCGTCGGCAGCTCGGGGTTCACCCGCGTCGGCGGCACGTGCTCGTCGTAGGTGATGCTGTGGCTCACCTGCGCCATCTCGCTGCCGGCGAACAGGCGCCGGCCGGTGAGCATCTCCCACAGCACGATGCCGAGCGAGAAGATGTCGGAGCGCTGGTCGACCGGCTGCCCCGAGATCTGCTCCGGCGACATGTAGCGCGGCGTGCCGAGCACGATGCCGGTGCTCGTCTTGTGGTCGGCGACACGCATGCGCGCCAGGCCGAAGTCCATGATCTTCGCCGGGCCGCGGTCGGGCAGCATGATGTTGGCCGGCTTGATGTCGCGGTGCACGACGCCGCGCTGGTGCGCGAACGCGAGCCCCTCGGCCACCTGGCAGCCGATCTCGACCGCCTCGAGCGGCGGGATCACGCCGTCCTGCACGCGCTTGCGCAGGTCGGTGCCCTCGAGGTACTCCATCGCCAGGTACGCCATGCCGTCGACTTCGCCGAAATCGTAGGTGGTGACGATGTGCGGGTGGGTCAGCTTGCCCGCAGCCTTGGCCTCGAGGAAGAAGCGCTTGTGGTATTCGGCGCGGCCCTCGGCGTCCTTTTCCAGCGCAATGGTCTTCAGCGCGACGATGCGGTCGAGGTTGGGGTCCTCAGCCTTGTACACCACACCCATCGCGCCGCGCCCGAGCTCACTCAGGACCTTGTAGCGGCCGATCTTCTTCGCCGGCTTCGCCATCAATAGCTCACTCTCTGCACCAGCTCGCGCCAATACGGCTGGGTCTTCTCCAGCACTATGTCCATGAACGGCTGGCGGTCGGGCGTCGAGCTGCGCACCGCCGCGCCGGTGCCCACCAGCGCGATGGCGAGCGTCGCGGCGATCGCGTTGTAGCGCCGGCGCCGGCGCGCCAGCGCCCGCTCGTCGGGCTTGAACAGCTCGTGGCTGCGCAGTCCGGGATCGGTGAACGTGCCCGCCGACGCGAGCGAGGCCTCGAGGCCCGGCTCGAGCTCGGCAAGCGCGTCGCGGAAGGAGCGCGACGCGAGCACGCGCGAGGTGGGCGCGAACGCCGCCACCGCCGCGGCGACCGCGATGCCGTCGCCGGTCATGCCCTCGGCGCCCTTGCGGCCCGCGAGCTGCAGCGCGCCGTGATTGACGCCGGCGGAGAGCGGCAGGCCGACCGCCACCGCGGTGAGCGCGCGCTCGGCGACGCGCAGCGCGGCGCGCGGGTCGTCCAGCACCACGATCGCCGCGCCGTCGGCGGCATCGAGCATGAGACGGCCAGCCGGCGCAATCTCGGCCGCGGTGACCGCGACCACCGCCTGGAGCTGGGCGCGCAGGCGCGCCTGCTCGCTCGCCGAGCGGCGCGCGAAATCCTGGATCCTGAGGAACACTACGCTGGCGACGAGCGAAGCCGGCATGTGGCAAGGATGCAGGGATTGGGCAAGGTTGAACAGGGGTATAATTCGCCCCGCTGAGGAGCGTTGCGTCCCCGCGATGGAACCGAGCTAGATGAGGGGGTCAGGCTCAGCTAAATATAACGGCGCTCGCATCGGAAACGGTGCGGGCGCTTTCGCTTTCTGGAGGCTCGAGAGATGAAGATCGATTCCCGATTCACCGACTTCAAGGTCGCCGACCTGGCGGCTGCCGACTGGGGCCGCAAGGAGATCGCGATCGCCGAGTCCGAGATGCCGGCGCTGATGGCGATCCGCCAGGAGTTCGCCGCCCGCCAGCCGCTGAAAGGCGCGCGCATCGCGGGCTCGCTCCACATGACGATCCAGACCGCGGTGCTGATCGAGACGCTGAAGGCGCTCGGCGCCGAGGTGCGCTGGGCCTCCTGCAACATCTTCTCGACCCAGGACCACGCCGCCGCCGCGATCGCCGCAGCCGGCACGCCGGTGTTCGCCTACAAGGGCGAGTCGCTCGACGAGTACTGGGAATTCACCCACAGGATCTTCGAGTTCGGGGGAAAGGGAAATGAGCAGGGCCCGAACATGATCCTCGACGACGGCGGCGACGCGACGTTGCTGGTTTATCTGGGACAGCGGGCGCAGAAGGATCCGAACGTGCTGGCGAATCCCACGAGCGAGGAAGAGATTGCGCTGTTCAATTCGATCAAGAAGCGCAGACAGGGCTGGTACGCCGACGCCGCGAAGGACATCAAGGGCGTGACCGAAGAGACCACCACCGGCGTGCGCCGCCTCTACCAGATGGCGAAGGAGAAGCGGCTGCTGTTCCCGGCGATCAACGTCAACGACTCGGTGACCAAGTCGAAGTTCGACAACATCTACGGCTGCCGCGAGTCGCTGGTCGACGGCATCAAGCGCGCGACCGACGTGATGATCGCCGGCAAGGTGGCCGTGGTCGCGGGCTACGGCGAGGTCGGCAAGGGCTCGGCGCAGGCGCTGCGCGGCCTCCAGGCGCAGGTGTGGGTGACCGAGATCGACCCGATCTGCGCGCTGCAGGCGGCGATGGAAGGCTACCGCGTGGTGACCATGGACTACGCCGCCGACAAGGCCGACATCTTCGTCACCGCCACCGGCAACTACAAGGTGATCACCCACGCCCACATGCAGAAGATGAAGAACAACGCCATCGTCTGCAACATCGGCCACTTCGACAACGAGATCGACGTCGCGGCGCTGAAGGCCTACAAGTGGGACAACATCAAGCCGCAGGTCGACCACATCATTTTCCCCGACGGCAAGCGCATCATCCTGCTCGCCGAGGGGCGCCTGGTGAACCTCGGCTGCGCCACCGGCCACCCGTCCTACGTCATGAGCTCCTCGTTCGCCAACCAGGTGCTGGCGCAGATCGAGCTCTACGGCAACACCGCGAAGTACCCGGTCGGCGTCTACATCCTGCCGAAGCAGCTCGACGAGAAGGTGGCGCGGCTGCAGCTCGCCAAGCTCGGCGCGATGCTCACCGAGATGAGCGACGAGCAGGCACGCTACGTCGGTCTGCCGAAAACGGGCCCGTACAAAAGCGACCACTATAGGTACTGAAAAACAGGGACAGACCACGTTTTCCGGATTCCCGAGAAGCGAAAACGTGGTCTGTCCCTGTTTTCCCCATGCGTTACCAGATATGAAGATCGCCTGCATGGCGGCAGGCGGCGTCGGCGGATACTTCGGGGCCCGGCTCCAGCAGGCCGGCCACGACGTCACCTTCTTCGCGCGCGGCCGGCACCTGGACGCGTTGCGAAGCAAAGGTCTCGCGGTGGAGAGCCCGCACGGCGCCTTGAATCTCAAGGTCAAGGTCTACCCGGATCCCGCCGAAGCCTCGCCGGTCGACGTCGTCGTATTTGCGGTGAAGCTCTGGGACACCGACGGCGCCGCCGCGCAGCTGCGGCCGATCGTCGGGCCGCAGACCGTCGTGATCCCGTTCCAGAACGGCGTCGAATCGATCGAGCGGCTGCGCGGCGTGTTCCCCGAGAAGCACGTGATGGGCGGCTCAGCCTACATCGCGACGCGCATCAAGGCACCCGGCGTGATCGAGCACACCGGCCAGATGGCGCGGCTTCAGTTCGGGCCACTTCTTTCTTCACAGAACAGCATCGCTGCTGATTTTCTGGAGGCCTGCCGGCAAGCCAACATCCAGGCGGAAATCCCCGACTACATCGTAAGAGCGAACTGGGAGAAATTCGCGTTCCTGGTCGCGCTGTCGAGCGCCACCGCGGTGGCGCGCGCCGCGCTGGGCGTGGTGCGCGCCGACCCCGACCTGCGCTGGCTGTTCGAGCAGGCGATGCGCGAGACCTGGAAGGTCGGCCGCGCGCGCGGCGTGCAGCTCGCCGACGACTACGTCGCGGGCCGCATGGCGTTCCTCGACACCCTGCACGCGGACATGAAGGCATCGCTCTTGCACGACCTCGAGGCGGGCGGAAAGCTGGAAGCGCCGTGGCTGTGCGGCGCGGTGGCGCGCATGGCGCGCGAAGCCGGCATCGACGCGCCGGTGAACCGCGCGGTGTTCGCCGCGCTCAAGCCCTACGTGGATGGATCTCAAGGCAAAGCTGCCTGACCCCGGGCAGGCGGTCCTGCTCTACGGCACCACGCCGCCGCGCCTCGGCACCGAGCCCGCGCAGGTCGCCGCGGCGGCCGACAAGCTCGCCGGGCGCCTCGGCGCGCTGCCGCTCGACGCGCTGGTGGTCTACGACATCCAGGACGAGACCGGCCGCACCCGGCTTGCGCGGCCATTCCCGTTCGTCGGCACCATCGATCCGCGCGAGTACGCGAAGTTTTTCAATCTGCCGACGATCGTGTACAAGGCGCTAGGGATGATGCACGAGGCGCAATGGCGCGCCTGGCTCGCCGAGTCGAAAGACGACGTGCAGTTCCTCTCGATCGTCGGGCGGCCGACCTCGGGAGTGCGCTACCCGCTGCCGCTGTCGCGCGCGATCCGCGTCGCGGCCGCGCACCCGGCCGGGTTCACCGTGGGCGGCGTAGTCATCGCCGAGCGCCACGACGCCGAGCGCAGCGAGGCGGCGCGCCTGCTCGCCAAGGGCATCGAAGGCTGCGGCTATTTCATCTCCCAGACGGTGTACCACGCGCCGCCGACGCAGCGCCTGCTCGCCGATTACCTGCGCGACTGCCGCGGCGCGGGCACGGAACCGAAGCGCGTGATCCTCACCTTCGCCCCCTGCGGGCGCGACAAGACGCTCGCCTTCATGCGCTGGCTGGGCGTTAACGTCGCTGCGGAAACCGAGCGCGCGATCCTCGGCGCGGCGCGGCCGCTCGCGAAATCGATCGAGATCTGCCGGGATAACCTGCGCCGGATTCTGGATGGTGCTTATAGAAGTGAAATACCCCTGGGGGTCAACGTCGAGAGCGTATCGATCAACCGCGACGAGATCGATGCCAGCATCGACCTGTTCCACGCGCTGAAGGAAGTCCTGGGGGAGCGATGAGGCGCAGCCTTGCCCTCCTCGCGCTCGCCGTGCTCGCGGGCTTCCTGCTGGAGCTTGTCGTCCTGCGCTGGATGACGCCGCTCGACAACCGGCTGCTCGACAGCTTCGTGAGAGTGCAGGCCGCCGCGCTCGCCCCCGACCCGCAGATCGTGCTGGTTGACATCGACGAGAAGAGCCTGGCGAGCATGGAGAAGGAGGCCGGGCGCTGGCCCTGGCCGCGCGTGGTGTACGCCGAGCTGATCGAAGGCCTCGCGGCGCAGAAGCCGCGCGCCATCGTGTTCGACATGATGTTCGTCGAGAAAGACCACTTTCGCCCGCACGACGACGCCGCATTCGCCGACAGCGCCGCGAAGCACGCCAACACGTACTTCGCCTTCCTGCGCCTGCCCGAAGCGAGCGACGGCAAGGGGATCCGCATCGCCGATCACGCGGCCGAGTTCGGCCTCGCCCGGCCGCAAGCCGCCAACCCCGAGGCGAAGATCGCGCTAGTCCCGCCGCTCGTCCTGTCGAAGGACACCTATGGCCGCGCAGGCCTCATCAAGTTCACCGAAGACGCCGACGGGGTCGGCCGCCGCTATCTGCTGCGCGAGACGGTGGGCGGCTGGCAGATCCCTTCGCTCCCGGCGCGCGTGGCACGCGACCTGGGCTTTGCCGTGCCCGATCAGGACGACCTGGTGCTCGCGTGGCGCGGCGGCGTCGACAGCTTCCCGCGCGTGTCATTCAGCGACTTGTACGAGGACTTCCTCCGCTCGGCGCGCAAGCGCCCCGCCGACGAGTTCGCCGGAAAGATCGTCATTGTCGGCACCGCCGCGACCGGATTGCACGACCAGCGGGTCACGCCGATCCAGAGCCTGCACCCGGGCGCTGAGATACTCGGCACCGCGATCGAGAACCTGAAGAACGGCCGTGCCATGCGCTACGCCCCGCAGTGGTGGCCGGCGGCGATCGGAATCGCGCTCGTGCTGCTGCTGCACCTCGCGTTCCGTCGGAGCGTCGACGCCCGGGCGACCGGAGCCGCGCTCGCGGTCGTGAGCGCGCTATTGATCGCCGGCCAGTTCGTGCTCGTCGGACGGCTGACCCTGCTGCCGCTGCTCGCGCCGCTCGCCGCGGCCTGGGCCTTCTACGCCGCCGCCGGGCTCGCCGAGTACCTGCGCGAGCGCCGCGCGCGGCAGGAAGCCGTGAGCATGTTCTCGCGCTTCGTCAACCCGCACGTCGTCACGCAGCTTCTCGACCGCGGCATCGAGACCTCGCGGCGCGAGGTGACGCTGCTGTTCTCGGACATCCGCGGGTTCACCACGCTGTCCGAAACGCGCAGCCCGGAGGAAGTCGTCGCGCTCATCAACCGCTACTTTTCGCTGCAGGTCGACGTCATCTGGCACCACGGCGGCACGCTCGACAAGTACATCGGCGATTGCATCATGGCGATGTGGGGCGCGCCGCTGAACGACGCGAGCCACGCGAGGAACGCGGTGGCCTGCGCGCTCGACATGGCGGACGCGCTGCAGGCTTTCAAGCGCGAGCTCGGCGCGGAGCACCTCGACTTCGACGTCGGCATCGGCCTGCACTCGGGGCCGGCGGTGGTCGGCCTGATCGGCTCCGAGAAGCGCCGCGAGTACACCGCGATCGGCGACACCGTGAACCTGGCGAGCCGCATCGAGGGGCTCACCAAGGACGCGAAGCGCAGGATCCTGGTGTCGGGCGACACCGCGGAGCGCTGCGGCGGGGCGTTCGATTTTGTATCATGCGGTACATTCCCTGTTAAAGGCCGCGCCCAGCCGGTAGAGTTGTTCGAACCAAAGCGCAAGTCATGAGATTCCTCGCCCTTCTGCTCTTCCTTCCGTTAGTTGTCGCGGCGGAGCCGGCAACGGTGATCCGCGCCACCGAGCTGAAGCAGGCGCCCGCGACCGATTCGGCCACCGTCGCCGAGCTCGCCGAGAACACCGCGGTCGACGCCCTCGAGCGCCAGGGCGGCTGGACGCGCGTGAAGGCTGCGAACGGCGAAGGCTGGGTGCGCATGCTTTCGCTGCGCTTCGGCGGCACCACCGCCGCCAAGCCTGCAGCCACGGGATTGAGCCAGCTCTTCAACGTCGCGCGCACCGGCACCAGCGGGACCCAGACCACGACCGGCGTGCGCGGCCTCGATGCCGACCAGATCACCGCCGCCCGGCCCAACCCGGCCGAGCTCGCCAAGCTGGAGGGCTTCGCCGCCGACCGCGACGCCGCCGCCAGCTTCGCCGCGCAGGGCAAGCTCGGCGCCAAACCCGTGGACTACCCGAAATGAAAGCCATCCTTTTCCTGGCGGGCCTTGCCTTCGCGGCGGGGGCGCACGCGCAGTTCAGGCTGCCGAACCTCGACATCAACAAGATGGTCGACAGGGTGAAGAGCGTCGGCAAGGCGGTGAAGGAGATCGACGAGCCCGAGGAGATCGCCATCGGGCGCGACGTGGCGTCGCGGCTGCTCGGCGCGGCGCCGCTGGTGCCGGACCCGCGGCTGCAGCGCTACGTCAACCACGTCGGGCGCTGGCTCGCCGCGCAGACCGAGCGCCCGGACCTGCCGTGGCAGTTCGGCGTGCTCGACCACTCCAACGTCAACGCCTTCGCCGTCCCCGGCGGCACCATCTTCATCACGCGCGGGCTGCTGGACAGGATGCGCAACGAGGCCGAGCTGGCCGGCGTGCTCGGCCACGAGATCGTGCATGTGCTGAAAAAGCACCACCTCAAGGCGATCCAGAAGGGCGCGCAGACCGCGCTCGCCGGCGACGCGATGTCCACGGCGCTGCGCGACCGCGCCGGCCCGGCGCGCGACAAGCTGATCGCCTTCGGCACCGAGATGTACACCCGCGGCCTGGACAAGTCCGACGAGCTCGAGGCCGACCGGCTCGGCGTGGTGATCGCCGCGCGCGCCGGCTACGACGCCTACGGCCTGCCCTCGGTGCTGCAGGCGCTGCAGGCGATGAACGCGCAGGACTCGGCGCTCGCGCTGATGTTCAAGACGCACCCGGCGCCGGGCGAGCGGCTCGAGACGCTCAGCGAAAAGATGCAGCCGGTGCTCGACGCCTACTCCCGGCAGCCGCAGCTCGCCGAGCGCTTCGTTTCCCAGATCAAGCGCTAGCGCAGCAGCAGTTTCGTCGTCTCGCCGGTGCGCTCGTAGGCGCGCCAGGGCTCGCCCGGCTTCTCGCGGCAGGCGCCGAAGCGGAATGGCTGCGTGTCGCGCCCCGGCGTGAGGAAGCGCAGGTCCGTGAACCACGCGCAGGTCGAGCCTTCGGTGAACCCGTCGAACGCCGGCAGCGCCGCGAACCAGCGGAAGAAGCCGAGCGCCTCCGAGTTCCACGCCTCCCGGATCAGCCCGCTGTCGGTCGCGCCATAGCGCGGCCGCGTCACCCAGATCGCCTGCTCGAGCGGCAGGTAGGGCGAATCGATGCGCGCCACGAAGCCGTCGCCCGGCTCATAGCGGCGCGGCTCCTTGCGCACCAGGTTCACGTGCGCGAAGCGATGTGCCTCGTCGTCGCTGACAAACACCGTCCAGTTGAACGGCGACACCGGGCGCGGCTGGGCCGTGACCTGCGCCGTGCCCAGGCCCCGGGATTTCGCATATTCGGAACCAAAATCCAGCGCGTGCTGCCTCTGCACGTACTGGAAGCCGACGTAGCCGCACAGCACGACCGTGGCGGCGACCGCCGGCAACCGGCTGCGGTGGAAGACCGCGGAAAAAGCGAGGCCGGCGACGATGATGCCGCTGAACCACGGGTCGATGATGAAGGTCGTGCCGAGCGCCGCGCGCCAGTCCGAGACCGGCTCGAAGATCATGGTGCCGTAGCTGGTGATGAGGTCGCCGGCGATGTGCGCGGCGAGCGCGAGCGCGGTCACGCCGTAGAGCGCGCGCCAGCCGCCGGGCTCGCGCAACAGCTTCGCCAGGATCCAGGAGAACACCACCGCCCACGCCGGAAGCAGGATCAGCGAATGCGTGACGCCGCGGTGCGAGAGCAGGTATTCGACCGGGCCGACGAAGCCGATGACGAAATCGAGGTCCGGCGCGGCGCAGGCGAAGAAGCCGGCTGCGACGCGCCGGGGGATCGAGCGCGGCGGCGCGTCTCTCGGCGCGGTCGCTCGCGCGAGCAGCGCTCCCGAGAGCGCGTGGGTGAGGGTGTCCACGCGCTAGAGACTCAGTCTGAGTCCTCTTATGCCGCGCGCTTCTTGCGCTGCGCGTCCTTCACGTGCATCTGCGCGTACGCGCCGTGCGCCGCGGCTTCAGCGTCGCCGACGTGCACCGCCACGCCCATGTCGGAAAGCACCGAGGAGAGCGCGGTCAGGCACAGCATCACGTTGTCCGGCCGGCAACTGTATCCCATCAGCCCGAAGCGCCACATCTTGCCCTTGAGCGGCCCGAGCGCCGCGCCGATCTCCAGGCCGAACTCGTCGAGCAGGGTCTTGCGCACCGCCGCCTCGTCGACGCCTTCCGGGCAGTAGACCGCGTTCATCTGCGGCAATTGGTGTTTTTCGTTCACTAAAAAGCGCAGTCCTATTGCTTCGAGACCGGCCTTGAGCGCGACATGGTGGCGGTGGTGGCGCGCCCACGAATTCTCCAGCCCTTCCTCGCGGATCAGGAGCAGCGCCTCGTGCAGCGCGAACAGCGCGTTGGTTGGAGCGGTGTGGTGATAGGTGCGGATGCTGGCGTTCCAGTAGCCCAGCAGCAGGTTCATGTCCATGAACCAGCTGTGGATCCTGTCCTTGCGCTTCTTCACGTACTCGACCACGCGCTCGGAGAACGACACCGGCGACAGGCCCGGGGTGCACGACAGGCACTTCTGGCTCGCCGAGTAGATCGCGTCGATCTCCCACTCGTCGACCTTCACCGGCGTGCCGCCGAGCGAAGTGACGGCATCGACCAGCACCAGCGCGCCGTGCTTGTGCGCGATCTGCGTGAGCAGCTTCGCGTCCGACTGGCAGCCGGTGGAGGTCTCGGCGTGCACGAACGCCACCACCTTGGCGTCCTTGTTCTTCTTCAGCGCGTCCTCGAGCTTCTGCGGGCTGACCGGCTCGCCCCACTTGTCCTCGACCACCACCGGGTTGCCGCCCACGCGCAGCGCGTTTTCCAGCATCCTGCCGCCGAACACGCCGTTCTGGCACACGATCACCTTGTCGCCCGGCGCGACCATGTTGACGAAGCAGTACTCCATGCCGACCGAGCCCGGCCCCGAGAGCGGGAAGGTGAGCGCGTTCTTCGTCTGGTAGGCGTAGCGCAGCAGCGACTTCAGCTCCTCCATCATCTCGACGAACACCGGGTCGAGGTAGCCGATCGCCGGCTGGCTCATCGTGGTGAGCACGCGCGGGTGGATCTCGGTCGGCCCGGGGCCCATCAGCGTGCGCTGCGGCGGGTGGAAGGACTGGATGCGTTTCGTCGGCGCGTATTGGCTCATGGGATCGCTTTCGTTCAAACCAAAGGGAGAATGCTCGGGGCGCGACTTCACCCGCACCGGGTTCTTCGCGCTGGCCTCGTTGATCACTTGCATCGCGCTGATGCGGCCCTGGGTGACGCGCTCGACTTCGCCCGCCCAGCGTGCCGGGACGTAGCCGGTCTTCACCCAGTTGTGGACCACCGCGCGGTCGAGCTGGAAGGCGCGCGCCACATCCGCCTGGCTGCCGAAAATCTCGACGAGTTGCTCCGCGCAGTTCACGGCAGCGAGTTTAGAACGTCAAACTGAGTTTGACAACGCCACCTTGTGGATAACTCGGGAGCGTAACATCGCTCCGCTATGGACATTGACCGCACCATCCCTCTAAAGCCGGAAGCCCCGGCGCCAAAACCCGCCGCTCCCTCCCCGAAAGCCGAGCCTGTCGCGCCGAAAGCAGAACCGGCAGCGTTCAAGCCGGAGACGGCGGCCGACGCCTGGCTCGGCCTGCTCGCCGCGCGCGGCATCGAGTACCTGTTCGCCAACGGCGGCACCGACTTCGCGCCGGTGGTCGAGGCCTACGCCAAGGGGCAGAAGCTCGGCTGGCGCCTGCCGCAGATCGTGATCGTGCCGCACGAGAACATGGGCGTGGCGATGGCGCACGGCTACGCCATGGTGACCGGCCGGCCGCAGGCGATGATGGTCCACGTCGGCGTCGGCACCGCGAACTCGCTCAACGGCCTGATCAACGCCTCGCGCCAGAACGTGCCGGTGCTGTTCACCGCCGGGCGCACGCCGCTCACCGAAGGACATGGAGCGCCTTCCGGCGCTGGCGCCCTGCTAGGCGCGCGCAACAACTACATCCACTGGGCGCAGGAGCACTTCGACCAGGGCGGCATGCTGCGCGAGTTCGTGAAGTGGGACTACGAGCTGCGCCACGCCGAGCAGGTCGAGACCGTCATCGACCGCGCGCTCGCCATCGCGAAGAGCGAGCCGCAGGGACCGGTCTACGTCACGCTTCCGCGGGAGATCCTGGCTTCTTCCTTTTCAACGGCTTTCTCTGCGAATCCGAGCATCGTCCCCGCGTCTCCCCCGGCGGCCGACCCCGAAGCGCTCGAAGAGGCCGCCAAGCTGCTGGGCAACGCGCAGCACCCCCTGCTCATTACCGCGAGCGGCGGGCGCACCCTGGAGTCCTCGCGCGCGATCGAGCTGCTCGCGCAGACGCTGGCGGTGCCGGTGGTCCACTACCGGCCGCGGCACCTCGCGCTGTCCACCGAGCACCCGATGCATTGCGGCTGGGACCCGCACGCGCTGCTGAAGGAGGCCGACGTCGTCCTGGTCGTGGAGTGCGACGTGCCGTGGATCCCGAAGGAGGGCAAGCCCAGGGCCGAGGCGAAGGTGATCCACGTCGGCCCCGACCCGCTGTTCGCCGCCTACCCGCTGCGCGGCTTCCGCGCCGACATTGCGCTCACCGGCGCGGTGGCCCCGACGCTGCAGGCGCTGTGGCGCGCCGCGCAGAAGCAGGCCGTTTCGCCCAAGCAGATCGAGGAACGCAGAAAAGCGGTCTCGATTGTTTCGGAAGAGATCAGGAAAAAAGCCCGTGCGGGCATTGAACCCATGCCGTCGAGCATCACCGGGAAGTGGCTGTCCGCGTGCGTGAACCGCGTGCTCGACGACCAGACCATCCTCGTCAACGAGTACCCGACGGTGCTCGAGGAGATGGTGATCAAGGAGCCGGGGCGCTACTTCGGCAATCCCTCGGCCGGGGGCCTCGGCTGGGGCATGGGCGCGGCGCTCGGCGCCAAGCTCGCCACGCCCGACCGGACGGTGATCTGCGCGGTGGGCGACGGCGCCTACATGTTCGGCAACCCGACCGCGGTGCACTACGTTTCCGAGGCGATGCGCCTGCCGGTGCTGTTCGTCATCGCCAACAACGCGCGCTGGGCGGCGGTACATCGGTCCACGCTTTCGACGTATCCAGCAGGTTTTGCTGCAAAAGAAAAAGAACCTCCATTCGCGACCCTGGAACCCTCGCCGCGCTTCGAGCACGTGGTGCAGGCCTCCGGCGGCCACGGCGAGCGCGTCACCGAGCCGAAGCAATTGATGCCGGCGCTGGAAAAAGCGCTGAAGGTCGTCAAGGAAGAAAAGCGCCAGGCCGTGCTGAACGTCTGCCTGAAGGCGAGCTACGTCAAGACCAGTTAGGGATTAACCGCCCCGGGGTTGACCGCTGCTTCCGCCGCTATCGCGGCGTGAAGGCGCGGCGCGCCGATGCGGCCGACCAGGGGCAGCTTCACGCCCGAGGGGCCGACGCCGAAGTTGAGGCCGAGGATGTTGAGCTCAATCCCCTCGACACCGCTTGCCGCCACGCCGAGGAGCCCGCGCAGCGAGAACTGGAAACCGCTGCCGCTCGGCGCGGTCGAGATCAGGGTATCGCCCATGTAGTCCTTGCCGATCGCGGTGGCCGGGAGGTCGGCTTCGAGCTCGGGCACCGCGCGCGCGACCCAGGCCGTGAAGGTGTTGGAGTTCGGGCCCGGCCACAGGGTGTAGGTCCTGGCGTGGGGATACGCGCGCGCCAGCTTGTCGATGCGCTGGATGAGCTCGTCGACCCCGGCGCCGCGCTTCTCGGCGTAGAGCTCGCCCTCGGCGCCGAACCATTGGTCGGGCGCGCGGTTGCGGATCGCCACGGCGCTGTCCGACCAGCGCAGCCGCCAGCCCACGACTTCGTAGACGGTGTACTCGCCGGCGTCCCGGGGCTTGACCGCGACCCAGGTGTGCACGCCGAAGAGGCCTTTGACCCCCCGCGTGCGCGCGCCCCATACCTGCACCACCGGCTCGCGCACCATGGCGGGATCGGGGGCGACGCTGGCCGCGTCCCCGGCGGTGACCGACGCGCCGGCCAGGGCGAGCAGCCCGATGAAGCCGCAAGCGCCGAAGAAGCGGATCGAACGTAGCATCATGTTCCTTGCTTCAAATTCGTGAAATCGAAGAGCTTGCGGTCGAGCAGGTGCGAGGGCCGCACCTCGGTCAGCGCGCGCACGATCGATTCGATGCGGCCGGGCTGGCGCCGTTCCCAGTCGCGCAGCATCTCGCCGACCTGCTTGCGTTGCAGGTTGTCCTGCGAGCCGCACAGGGTGCAGGGGATGATCGGGAAGCGCTTCGCCTCGGCGTAGGCCGCGAGGTCCTGCTCGGCGACGTAGGCGAGCGGCCGGATCACCACGTGCTTCCCGTCGTCCGAGACGAGCTTCGCCGGCATCGCCTTCAACTGCCCGCCGTGGAACAGGTTCAGGAAAAACGTGGCGAGGATGTCGTCGCGATGGTGGCCGAGCGCGATCTTGGTGGCGCCGAGCTCGCCGGCGACGCGGTACAGCGCGCCGCGCCGCAGCCGCGAGCACAGCGAGCACATCATCTTGCCCTCCGGGATCACGCGCTTCACCACCGAGTAGGTGTCCTGCTCGACGATGCGGAACGGCACGCCGCGCGACGCCAAGTACTCCGGCAGCACCTGCGCCGGGAATCCGGGTTGCTTCTGGTCGAGGTTGACGGCGATCAGCTCGAAATCAACAGGCGCCTTGGTTTTTAGACTTATTAGTAGATCTAAAAGACCATGACTGTCCTTGCCGCCGGAGAGGCAGACCATGACCTTGTCGCCCTGCTCGATCATGCCGAAGTCCGCGATCGCCTCGCCGACCTGCCGGCGCAGGCGCTTGGCGAGCTTGCCGAGCTCGTAGTCGGCTTTGCGCGGGTCGCGGTGCAGGCGGACGGGTTGGGCGGACATTAGGGGCGCAAGTGTACCGTGCCGCGCATGTCATCCAGAGCGTGCGGCCGGCGTTGACGATGCTATGAAGACTTCATCTGGTGCAGTATTGACTCCAGAGCGCATTGGCAGTCGCATCCTGCTCGTGCGGGGTGAGAAGGTCCTGCTTGATGCCGACTTGGCCAGTCTTTATGGAGTCAGCACGGGAAGGCTGAACGAGCAAGTTAGACGGAACGCCGGTCGATTTCCGGCCGACTTCATGTTTAGATTGACAAATCAAGAGCTTGCAAACTTGAAATCGCAATTTGCGATTTCAAGTTTGAGACCAAGCGTATGGGGTGGACGCCGTTCCTCACCTCTTGCATTCACCGAACACGGTGCCCTGATGGCGGCGAACATTCTGAACTCGCGACGGGCAGTACAAGTATCCCTTTACGTGGTCCGCGCCTTTGTCCGCCTTCGCCAAACGTTGGCAATGAACAAAGATCTGGCGAAAAAGCTAGATGAGCTGGAGCACAGGGTCGAACGGCTTACACTAAAGCACGACACACTTGCCGCCGAAACCCGTACTCAATTTGCGCAGGTAGTGGAAGCGCTGCGTCGGCTTATGTCAGGGCCGGAACTAACACGCCGGCCGATCGGCTTCGTGACGCCAAGAAAAGCCTAGGCCGGCGTAACGAGCTTGAGTCCGGCGATCCCGGCGACGATCAAGAGAATGGAGCCGATACGCAGAAGCGTGCGCGGCTCGTCGAAAAGGATCATCCCGAGGATCGCCACCCCGACCGCGCCGATGCCGGTCCAGACGGCGTAGCCGGTGCCGATCGGGATGGTGCGCACGGCGAGCGCGAGGAAGTAGACGCTCGCGATCATCGCGGCGACGGTGATGGCGGAGGGGACGAGGCGCGAGAAGCCGTCGGTGTACTTGAGGCCGACTGCCCAGACGATTTCGAGCACGCCGGCGAGCGTAAGCCAGAGCCAGGCCATGGCAGGTTCCTAGAGGAAGATGGAGCGGCCGCCGTCGACCGCGAGGATTTGCCCCGTGACGTAGGGCGCGCAGGCGAGGAACTGCACCGCCCGCGCGACGTCGTCGGGCGAGCCGATGCGCCCGAGCGGCGTGCCGGCGAGGATGCGCGCGCGCTCGGCGCCGGCGAACTGCCCGTCCTCGGGCCAGGCGATGGCGCCGGGGGCGACGCCGTTCACGCGCACGCGCGGCGCCAGCTCGAGCGCGAGCGCGCGCGTCATCGCGGCGAGCCCCGCCTTGGCGATGCTGTAGAGCGCGTAGCCTTTCAGCGGCCGCTCGGCGTGGATGTCGACGATGTTCACGATCGAGCCTTCGCCCTTCGCGAGCTCGGGCGCGGCCTGCTGCGCGATGAAGAGCGGCGCGCGCAGGTTCGAGCCGATCAGTTCCTCCCAGTGCGAAAGCTCCATTTCCCCCACCGCGGCCGGGAAGAAGGTCGAGGCGTTGTTGACCAGCAGGTCGAGCCGGCCGAAGCTCTCGAGCGCCGCGCCGACCAGCGCCCGCGGCGCGACCGGCGCCAGCAGCTCGGCCTTCACCTTTGCCGCGCTGCGCGCGCGCGCAGCGTTCAGCTCGGCTTCGAGCTTCGCCGCCTCGGCCTCGGAATCGCGGTAATGGATGAGCACGCTCGCGCCGGCGGCGTGCAGCCGGCGCGCGATCGCCGCGCCGACGCGGCGCGCGCCGCCCGTCACGAGCGCTGCTTTTCCTTCCAGCGAGGCGTCCATGAACGTCCGGATTCTAGGGTAGATTTCCCGCATGCTTGACCGTTTCCAGGCAGAGATTGCGGCGCAGGGCGGCTGGATCTCGTTCGCCCGCTACATGGAGATGGCATTGCAGGTCTACTACGGACGCAGCGACCGGCAGTTCGGCGCGCGCGGCGACTTCGTCACCGCGCCCGAGCTCGGCCGCCTGTTCGGGCGCACGCTGGCAAGGCAGCTGAAAGAGCTCGAAGGTCCCATCCTGGAGCTGGGAGCGGGCAGCGGAGCGCTCGCCGAGACGCTGCTGAAAGAGCTGGCGCGCGAGTACCTCATCCTGGAGACAAGCAGCGCGCTGCGCGAGCGCCAGAGAGCGCGCCTCGGCGACAGGGTGAAGTTCCTCGACCGGCTGCCCGAGGCGTTCCGCGGCGTGGTGATCGCCAACGAGGTAGTCGACGCGATGCCGGTGCATGCGGTCGCATGGCGGGCCGGGGGAATCATGGAACGTGGAGTATCCCGGGATCTGGCTTGGGCAGAGCGATCCGCGAGTGGGCAGGTACTGCAAGAGGCAAAGGCAATCGACGTTCCAATCCCCTACGAAAGCGAGATCGGCCTCGCCGGGCGCGCCTGGATGCGCAGCCTCGCCGAGCGGCTCGAGCAGGGCGCGATCTTCGTCATCGACTACGGCTTTCCGCGCCACGAGTACTACCATCCCCAGCGCGCGATGGGGACGCTGATGTGCCACGCGCGCCACCGCGCGCACGGCGACCCGTTCCACCGCCCGGGCGAGCAAGACATCAGCGCGCACGTCGATTTCAGCGCGCTGGCGCGCGCCGCCCGCGAAGGCGGGCTCGAGCTCCTCGGCTACGCGACGCAGGCGCAGTTCCTCGTCAACTGCGGCATCACCGAGGTGCTCGCGCAGGCGAACGTCGAGAACGCGCTGCACTACGCGCCGATCGCCGCCGAGGCGCAGAAGCTGCTCTCCCCGGCGGAGATGGGCGAGCTGTTCAAGGTGCTGGCGGTGGGCCGCGGCGTGAAACAGCCGCTCGCGGGGTTTTCACGCGGCGAGCGTTCTAATACGCTCTGATCGGTGAGAACCGGGGCTCTGCTGATCTTTCTTCTCTTCAGTCCGGTGTGGGCTGACGAGATCTCGGACGCGAAAAAGCGCTGGGAGGCGAGCCCGCACGGCCCGATGCTCGAGCGCATCCTGCCGCCGACCTTCGCCGCGCGCCAGCTGCCGCAGCCGAAGTCGCGCGGCGCGCGGCTGGTGATCGGGTACTGCGTGCAGTGCCACAACTTGCCGAACCCGGCGATGCACCACGCCGCCAAGTGGCCGGCCATCGTCGAGCGCATGGTGCTGCGCATGGAAGGCAAGGGCAACCTCGGCACGCTCATGGCCGAGATGATGGCGGGCGTGAACGCGCCGAGCGAGGGGGAGACCAAGGAGATCGTCGCCTACCTGCGCCGCCATGCGCAGCGGCCGCTCGACCCGGCGCGCTATCCCGAGGTCAACAGGCCCTCCGGCGAGGCCTTCCGCGTGGCGTGCAACCAGTGCCACGTGCTGCCCGACCCCAGGCGCTACACCGCGGAGCAATGGCGCGTGGTCGTGGCGCGCATGCAGGAGAACATGGAGTGGATGAACCGCGTCGTGAGCTCGAAGCCGGCGCCCTGGGAGCCGCGGCTGCGGGTCGAGGAGATCAACGCGTTCCTGGCGAAGCACGCGCGCAAGCCGAAGAGCTGATGCTGCGCGTCGCCCATGCGATCGACCGCTTCACCGAGCGCAGCGGGCTCGCCTTCGCGTGGCTGCTCGCGCCGCTCATCGGCGCGGTCTGCTGGGAGGTCGTCGCGCGCTACGCGTTCGATGCGCCCACCACCTGGGCCTACGAAACCATCTACATGCTGTACGCGGCGATGTTCATGCTCGGCGCCGCGTACGCGCTGCGCGTCGGCGCCCACGTGCGCACCGACTTTCTCTGGGAGAGGTGGCGGCCGCGCACGCGCGCGGCGATCGAGATCGTCGCGTACCTCGCGTGCTTCTTCCCGGGGATGCTGCTCTTCCTGCTCGCCGGACTGGAGTCGACCTGGAGCTCCTTCGAGATCGGAGAGCGCTCGGCCGACACCTCGTGGTTCCCGCCGCTGTGGCCGCTGAAGGCCCTCGTGCCGGCTGCGGCGCTGCTTCTTCTGCTGCAAGGCGTCTCGGAACTGTTGAAAAGCCTGCACGCATGGAAACGCTGATCGGGCTCGTCATGCTGGTGGTGATGATGGGCGCGATCTTCATCGGCTTCCCGGTGGCGTTCACCCTCCTCGTGCTCGCCTTCGGGTTCGGCGCGCTGGTGCTGGGCGGGCGCGTCTTCGACCTCGCGTTTTTCCAGGCGACCGGCCTGATGCGCGACGAGCTGCTCGCGGCGGTGCCGCTGTTCGTCTTCATGGGGTACATCGTCGAGCAGGCCGGGCTGATGGAGCGCCTGTTCCTCGCGCTGCGCCTGCTGCTCGCGCCGGTGCGCGGCTCGCTGTTCGCGGTGGTGATCATCACCGCAACCGTGTTCGCCATGGCGACCGGCATCGTCGGCGCGGCGGTGCCGGTGCTCGGGCTGATGGCGGCGCCGGTGATGCTGCGCGCCGGCTACGACGCGCGGCTCGCGGCGGGCGCCATCACCGCGGGCGGTACGCTCGGCATCCTGATACCGCCTTCGGTGATGCTGCTGGTGCTCGGCCCGGTGATCAGCGTGTCGGTGGTGGACCTGTACGCGGCGGCAATGGTGCCCGGGTTCCTGCTCGCCGCGGCGTACTTGGCGTACGTCCTGATCCGCTGCCACCTCAATCCGAAGCTCGGGCCGCCGCTGCCGCGCGAGCTGCGCGCCGCTTCGCTCGCCCCGGTGGTGCGCGACGCGCTGCTCGGCATCGTGCCCCTCGCAGTTCTGGTCGCCGCGACGATCGGCTCGATCCTGGCAGGGATCGCGACGCCGACCGAGGCCGCGGGCGTCGGCGCGCTCGGCGCCTTCTACCTCGCGCTCGCGTACAACAGGCTCGACTGGGCCGGGCTGCGCCGCGCGCTGCTGCGCACGCTCGCCACGTCGAGCATGGTGCTGTTCCTCGCGGTCGCCTCGAACATCTTCGGCGCGGTGTTCGCGCGCCTGGGCACCGCGGCGTGGATCATCGAATGGCTGCTCGGCCTGAGCCTGCCGCCGATGCTGATGCTGGTGCTGATCGTGGTGCTGGTGTTCCTGCTCGGCTGGCCGTTCGAATGGCCGGCGATCGTGCTGGTATTCGTGCCGATCTTCTACCCGGTGGTGGCGGCGCTCGGCATCGACCTGGTGTGGTTCGGCGCGCTGGTCGCGGTCACGCTGCAGACCGCGTTCCTGTCGCCGCCGGTGGCGATGTCGGGCTACTACCTGAAGCAGGTGGTGCCGGAATGGCCGCTCGCCACCATCTTCAAGGGGATGCTCGAGTTCATGGCGGTGCAGGCGGTCGTCATCGGCCTGCTGCTCGCGTTCCCGGCGCTCGCCACCTGGCTTCCCGAGCGGCTGCACCGCGCGCCCCCGGCGCTGGACATCTTCGACATCGAGCCCTACCCGGACGACACCGGGACCTACCAGGCGATGCTCACTGGCCCAGGAACAGCGTCACGCGGCTGAGCGACATGGTCTGCAGCAGCACGTCGAGGAAGTAGTACTGCAGGACAGCGAACACCAGCAGGAACACGAGCGCCCAGCGCTTCGCCGCGAGCCAGCGCCGCACGCCCGGCAGGTCCTCGGCCCGCGTCGCCTTGAGCTGCTCGATGTAGAGCTGCAGCTCGTTGCGGGTGTGCACGTCCTGCAGCGTCCTCACGTTGTGGCCGCGGGCGATGCGGATCAGGTTGCGGATCAGCTGCAGCGAGACCTCGGGATGCTCGAGCAGGAGCACCCGGAACTCGGCGCGCGGGATCACCGCGAATTCCGAGGGCTCGAGCGTCGCCACCGACGCCGAGCGCGGCTTGTCGTCGAGCATCATCTCGCCCACGTATTGCCCGCTCGATCTGATGTCGACCACGAACTCCTTGCCGTTGGCGTCGTTCAGGAAGATCTTCACCTTGCCGCGCAGGATCACGAACAGCGCGTCCGCCGGGTCGCCCTCGCGGATCAGGATGGCGCCGGCGGGAAGCGCGCGCGCCGCCGAGCGCGCACTGAGCGCGCGCAGATCGTTTTCCTGCAAGCCCTTGAACAACGCGATCTTCGTCAGGTCGGCAGGCATGGGGCGGCGCTGCCGCTAGTTTAGCTGCGGCACCGCCATTCCTCTTGCGACCGCAGGCCGCGCGCCGAGCGCGTCGAACCAGCGCTTCACGCCCGGGAACGCCGCGAGATCGACGCGATGCCACTCGTGGCGCGCGACCCAGGGATAAATCGCCATGTCGGCGATGGAGTACTCGCCGGCGAAGAAACCGTTCTGCGCAAGGTGCCTGTCCATGACCCCGTACAGGCGCTTCGCCTCGTTGCCGTAGCGCTCGCTGCCGTAGGGGTTCTCGTCCTTCTTCGCGCGCATGAAGTGATGCGCCTGGCCGAACATCGGCCCCACCCCGCCCATCTGGAACATCAGCCACTGCAGCACCAGGTATTTGTCTTTCTGGGGAAAAAACCTTCCGGTCTTGTCCGCGAGATAGATCAGGATGGCGCCCGACTCCATCATCGCGATCGGCCTGCCGTCCGGGCCGTCGGGATCGACGATCGAGGGAATCTTGCCGTTCGGGTTGATCTTCAGGTACTCGGGCGCGAACTGCTCGGTGTTGGTGCCGATATTGATTTTTTTCACCTGATACGGCAGCCCGCATTCCTCGAGCATGATGGAAAACCTTGCGGCCGTTGGGCGTGCTCCAGGTATAGAGTTCGATCATGTTGAAGTGGCTGGTGACGGTCCTTTTGGTGTTGATCGTCCTGGCGGTGGTGGCGCCGCGTTTCGGCGCGTGGCGGCTGCCGGGAGATTTCAGCGTCCCGGTGCGCGGGCGAATTTACTACATTCCCCTGGCGAGCACGCTGCTCTTTACGCTGATCGTCTGGCTGGTCAGTAAAGTTCTCTGATCGCTTTCAGCCGGGCGGCATTCAGCAGCTTCGGAATCTTCGCCGGCGAGCTCGCCTGCGCCGCGATCGCGCCGGCGTCTACCGCGGCCGCAGCCTGAAGCGCGCGCGCGATGCGCGCGGTGTCGATGCCGGGCTCGGCGAGCCGCGCGGCCTCGAGCAGCTCGGCAAAGCGCTGCGGGCGCCGGAACGCGTCGGCGCGCTTGAGCAGATCGAGCAGCGCCGTGGGCGCCGCGCTGCGCGCCGCCCTCAGCGCATCGCGGTTGCGCGAAACGAGCAAGGCGAGCTCGCGCGGCTCGTTCGGCACGCGCAGGCGGCGGCAGAGCGTGTCGACCTCGTCCTCGGCGAGCGCCCAGGCGAGAGCCGCGAAGCGCACCGGCAAAGAGCCCGACAGGACCGCGGGCTGTGTCTCGAGCTCGGGCAGCAGCCGCTCGCGCAAGCCGCAGGCTTCCAGGACCTCGAACATGCGCTCGGGACGCTTCTCCATCAGGCCTTTCGCGAATTCCTGCCAGACGCGCTCGGGCACCAGGTAGTCGGCCTCGCCGGAGGCGACCATTTTCCGCATCAACTCCAGAGTCTTCTCCGGAACCCGGAAATCGAACCGGGCGGCAAAGCGCGCGACGCGCAGGATGCGCACCGGGTCCTCGGCGAAGGCTTCGCCGACATGGCGCAGCACGCCGTCTTGCAAATCTTTTTTTCCATGAAATGGATCGATCAGTGTGCCGTCCTCGGCCCGCGCCATGGCGTTGATCGTGAGGTCGCGCCGCCTGAGGTCGTCCTCCAGCGTGACGTCGGGGGCGGCGTACACCGTGAAGCCTTTGTAGCCGCGCCCGCTTTTTCTTTCCGTCCTGGCAAACGCATATTCCTCATGGGTGGTGGGATGGAGGAAGACGGGAAAATCCTTGCCTACGGGCTTGAAGCCCTGGGCGAGCATCTCTTCGGGGGTGCCGCCGACGACGACGTAGTCGCGTTCCGTTACCGGTAAGCCGAGCAACTCGTCACGCACCGCCCCGCCCACGACGTAGAACTTCACCCGAAGCTCACCGCTTGGCGTAGGGCTCGTCGGCCTGCACGAACTCGGTCTCGCGGCGCGCCGCCTCGGCCCATTCGCGCACCGCGGCGAGCGCGCGCACGGCCTCGGCATATGCCTGCGCCACCGGCGGCAGCTTGACCGCGTAGGTCTCGAAGCGCATCACCACGGGCGCATAGAAAGCGTCGGGGATCGAGAAGCGCCCGAAGAGCAAGCTGCCCGCGCCGCCGAAGCGCTCGCGGCACTCGGTCCAGAGCGCCACCACCCGGTCGATGTCCTTGCGCGACTCGGGCGTCAGGCCCTTGCCCGGGTGCTTGCCGCGGATGTTCATCGGCATCCTGCCGCGCAGCGCCTGGAAGCTCGAGTGCATCTCGGCGCAGATCGAGCGCGCCACGCGGCGCGCCTCGGGCGCCTGCGGCCACAGCTGCTGGTCCGGGTACAGCTCGGCCGCGGTCTCGCAGATGGCGAGCGAGTCCCACACCGGCTCGCCGTCCACGATCAGCACCGGGACCTTGCCCGCCTTGGAATACTTCTCGATGCCGATGACGCGGGTGTCGTGGTCGAACTTGAGTTGCACCTCCTCGAAGGGAATGCCCGCCTGCCGCAGCAGCACCCACGGCCGCATCGACCAGGACGAATAGTTCTTGTTTCCGACGACCAGCTGCAGCTTCATGGCCCGGCCGACACGCGCCCGCCGTCCTTGATCGGGGTGGCGAACTTGTACTCGATGTCCCAGGGGAAGTGGATCCACTTCGTCTGCTTGAACTCCTTGACGAAGGTGTCGACGATCGGCCGCCCGGCGGGCTTGGCGTACAGGCAGGCGAAGTGCGCCTTGGGCAGGAGCTGGCGCACCGTCTGCGCGGTGCGCCCGGTGTCGACCAGGTCGTCGATCAGCAGGTAGCCCTCGCCCGCCCCGCTCACGCCCTTCAGCACCTGGACGCTGCCCTGCTGCTGCGCCGGAGCGCCCGCCTTTGCTCCCTCGGCGCCCGCGTCGTAGCTCGTGACGCAGATCGTGTCGACCAGGCGGATGTCGAGCTCGCGCGCCACCAGCGCCGCGGGCACCAGGCCGCCGCGCGTCACCGCGATGATGCCTTTCCAGGGACCTTTCTGATGCAGGACTTCCGACAGGTAGCGGGCGTCGCGGTGCAGCTCGACCCACGAGATGATGATCTCGTCTTCGTACGGGACGCGCGCCATAGCCGATTCTACCGGCTGGCCTGCCCGCGGAAAGCCCACCCTGTGAACCGGGCCTCGATCGCCGCCGTGGCGGCGTAGAGCGCGATGCCGAGCACCGCGAGCACCAGCAGGCCGGCGAACACGATCGGCACCTGGAACGCGGCCTGCGCGTCGAGCATCAGCTTGCCGATGCCCTTGTTCGAGCCCACGGTCTCCGATACCACCGCGCCGACGAAGGCGAGCGTGATCGCAACCTTGAGCGAGCCGAAGAAGTAGGGCAGCGAGCGCGGGATGCCGACCTTGCGCATCACGTCGAGCTTGGAGGCGCCGAGCGCGCGCAGCACGTCCTCGAGCTCGGGCTCGGTGGTGGCGAGCCCGGTGGCGACGTTCACCACGATCGGGAAGAACGAGATCAGGAACGCGGTAAGGATCGCCGGGATCTCGCCCAGGCCGAACCACAGGATCAGCACCGGCACCACCGCCACCTTGGGCACCGAGTTGAAGCCGATCAGCACCGGGTAGACGCCGGAGTAGATCGCGCGGTGCCAGCCCACCGCGATGCCCAGCAGCAGGCCGAAGGCGGTGGCGATGCCGAAGCCGGCGAGCGTGGTCCAGAGCGTGACCCACGAGTTGTCGAGGATCGGCTTGCGGTACTGCCACAGCGCGCCGAACACCTCCGAGGGCGCCGGCAGGATGGCGAGCGGCACGTTCAGGGCCTTGCAGGCGACCTCCCAGACCGCAAACAGGGCGATGACGAAAGCCGCCGGCGATACGACCTTGATCGCGAACTCGCGCTGTTCCATCAGTGCTTCTGCCCGATCAGGCTGCGCAGCTCGTGCACGATGTCCTGGAAGGCCTGGGTGTAGGTCACCTCGAGGTCGCGCGGGCGCGGGATCGGCACCGCGCAGCGCCGCACGATGCGTCCCGGCCGGCTCGACATCACGTACACCGTGTCGGCGAGGAACACCGCCTCGCGCAGGTCGTGGGTGACGAGCATCACCGTCACCTTGCGCGCCGCCTGCAGGTCGCGCAGCGCGCACCACAGCTCCTCGCGCGTGAAGGCGTCGAGCGCGCCGAAGGGCTCGTCGAGCAGCAGGATCTCGGGCTCGTGGATCAGCGCGCGGCAGATCGAGGTGCGCTGCTGCATGCCGCCGGAGAGCTCCCAGGGATGCTTCTCGGTGAAGCCGGCGAGCCCCACCGAGTGCAGCAGGTCTTTCGCTTTCCCGGAGAACTTTCCCTTGTCGAAATTCGACCGGTAGGGTTCGACGATCTCCAGCGGCAGCAGCACGTTGTCGATCGCGTTGCGCCAGGGCAGCAGGTTCGAGTTCTGGAACGCCATGCCCACCGACTTGAGCGGGCCGGTCACCGGCTTTCCTTCGACGGTGAGCGCGCCGCCGAGCGGTGGGTGCAAACCCGAGATGAGCCGCATCAGCGAGCTCTTGCCGCAGCCCGACGGGCCGACCACGGCGATGAACTCGCCGCGCGCGATGTCGAGCGTGACCTCGTCGATCGCCCGGACCGCGGCGGCGCCGCGGCCGTAGGCCATCGAGACGCGGTCGAGCTTGACCAGCTCCTGCAAGTTACTTGACGAGGCGCTGCTCCTTCGGCGGCAGGTATTGCGCGGTGAAGATGTCAGCGGCCTTGGGCTTGTTGGTGTACTGGAAGGTGAGCCCGATCTGCTCGATCGAGCGCTCCAGGCGCTTCATGTCGATCGCGCCGAGGCCGTTCTTGCGCACGTCGGGCGTGACGAAGTTGCGCTCCAGGGACAGCTTGAGCCGCTCGAGCTCGACGTCGCGCTTGGCGATCGGGTTGCGCTTGATCACGGCATCGACCGCCGCCTCGGGGTCGCGCAGCGTCTCCTGGATGCCGCGGATCGTGCCCTTGACGAAGCCGCTGATCGCCTTGGGCGAGAAGCGCATGAAGTCCGGGTTGACGATGATGCCGTTGCCGTAGAGATCGAGGCCCCAGTCGCGCATGTGCAGCACCACGATCTCGCTCGGCGCGATGCCCTGCGCCTTGAGGTTCATGAACGAGGAGAACCAGAACCCGGTGATCGCGTCGACCTTGCCCTGCGCGAGCATCGGCTCGCGCACCGGGAAGCCGATGTTGTCGACCTTCACCTTCGAGGCGTCGATCCCGTTCGCCTGCACGAAGATCGGCCACTGCGCCCAGGCGCCATCGGCCGCTGGCGCGCCTAGTACTTTGCCCTCCAAGTCCTTCGGCTTGGCGATGCCGTTTTTCTTCAGCGTGATGATCGAGAACGCCGGCGTGTCGTAGACCATCATCACCATCTTCACCGGCAGGTTGCGCGGGTTGTCGCGGTACTTGACCAGGATGTTGATGTCGGCGAAGCCGACGTCGTAGGCGCCCGAGGCGACGCGGTTGATCCCCTCGACCGAGCCGGTGCCCGGGTCGATGCTCACGTCGAGCCCTTCGGCCTTGTAGTAACCCTTGTCGATCGCGACGAGATACGGCGCCGACGGCCCCTCGAAGCGCCAGTCGAGCGCGAAGCGCACCGGGGTCGTCTTCTGGGCGAAGGCCGACGCCGCAAGACTGAGACAGACGATCGCGAAAAAGCTCTTGCTCATTTTCCCTCCCCTATTCGCCCTTGATTCCCGCGGCAGCCATCATCTTACCCAAGCGCTCGACGTCCCCGCGCACCAGTTCCGCGAACTCGTGCGGCGAAGTCCAGTAGGCGTCGGCGCCGACGGCGGTGAAGCGCTCGCGCACCCCGGGCGCGGCGGCCGTCCTGGACGCGGTTTCGCTGAGCTTTTGCACGATCGCCGCCGGCAGGTTGGCCGGGCCGTGCAGCCCGACCCACAGCCGCAGCGTGGCTTCCGGATAGCCGGCCTCGGCGAAGGTCGGCACGTCGGGAACGAGCGAGGCGCGCCGGTCAGACATCATCGCGATCGGGCGCACCTTGCCGGCGCGGATGTGCTGGATCGCCGAAGGCAGGGCATCGAACACCATGGCCAGGCTGCCGGAGATCAGGTCGGGATAGGACTGCGCTGCGCTCTTGTAGGGAACGTGCACCAATTGGATGCCGGTCGAGGCGCGCAGCACCTCCGCGGAGATGTGCGCCACGCTGCCGATGCCCGAGGAGCCGTAGTTCAGCTTGCCGGGGTTCGCCTTCGCGTAGGCGATCACGTCCTGCAGGTTCTGCAACGGCAGCGCCGTGTTGACGGTCAGGATGGTCGGCGCCAGCGCCACGCTGCCGATGGCGGTGAAGTCGCCGACCGGGTCGTAGAACGGCGCCTTGACCAGGCGCGGCCCGATCGCGTAGGCGCTCAGGCTGGAGAGCACGATGGTGTAGCCGTCGGGCGCGGACTTGGCCACCGACCCCGTGCCGACCATGCCGCCCGCGCCGGTGCGGTTCTCGACCACCACCGCCTGGCCGAGCAGTTCGGTCATTTTCTGCGCCACGATGCGCCCGGTGATGTCGGACACGCCGCCGGGAGCGTAGGGGACGACCAAGCGGATCGACCGCGACGGATACGCGTCCTGCGCGAGGAGCGCAAACGACAGCAGCAGGGCCGCAAGGCCTGTTAGCATGCGCAGTGTCGTCATAGAAATTCACTTTATCACGCGTGTCGCCGCTGGTTCTACGAGGCAAGCCTCACGACATCCTGATCGGAGAGAACGGCAGGATCGAGCGCGTCGCGCCCGCAATCGAAGCGGGCGCGGGCGTGAAGGTCGTTGATCTCAAAGGCCTTCTCGTAGTCCCCGGCCTGGTCGACGCGCACCAGCACCTCGACAAGACGCGGCTGCGCCATCTGCCGAACCCGCAGGGCGACCTGCGCGGGGCGATCGGCGCATTCAGCGCATACGCCGCGGGGATGAGCGGCGCGGACGTGGCGGCGCGCGCCGAGCGCACGATGGCGGCGTGCCTCGAGCGCGGCACGGTGGCGATCCGCACGCATGTCAACGTCGATCCGCAGGCGCTGCTGCGCGGCGTCGAGGCGCTGGTCGCGCTGCGCGGCCGCTGGCGCGACCGGCTGCGCCTGCAGGTGGTCGCCTTCATGACCGCGGGCGCGACCAAGGCCGGCGTGCCGGCGCGAGAGTGGCTGGAGGAGGCGATCGCGCTCGGCGCCGACGTGGTCGGCGGCACGCCGACCTACGCCGACGAGCCGCTGGCGTTTCTCGACATGCTGTTCGACGCCGCCGAGCGCCACGCCAAGCCGATCGACCTGCACCTCGACGAGCACCTCGACGCCGGCCGCACCCAGTTCGACGCCGTGATCGAGCGCACCCGGGCGCACGGCATGGCGGGCCGCGTGGTGGCGAGCCACTGCTCGGCGCTCAGCGCGCTCGAGCCGGGCGAGGCGGCGCGCGTCGCCGAGGGCTTCGCCGCCGCCGGCATCGGCGTGGTGACGCTGCCGGCGGCGAATCTCTTCCTGCAGGGGCGGGATGCAGCGAAGCTCGCGCCGAGGGGTGTTACTCGTGTTCTGGAATTGCAAAAAGCCGGCGTGCCGGTGGCGGCAGCCTCGGACAACATCCAGGACCCTTTCGTGCCGCCGGGCAGCGGCGACCTGCTCGAGATCGCGCGCTGGGCGCTGCTCGCCGGGCATCTCGGCGCCAACGACCTCGGCCGGGCGTTCGAGATGATCTCGAGCGCGCCGGCGCGCCTACTGGAACTTGATGATTATGGTATCCGGCCCGGCGCCCGCGCCGACCTGCTGATCGCGCCAGCCGAGGACGCCGCGGATCTCGTGGCGAGCGGCCCGCTCGCGCGCACCGTCCTGGTGAACGGACGCGTGGTGGCCGGAGCAGCGCTATGAACGTCATCCAGCTCTGCCAGATCCTGTTCGTCGCCCTGATCGGCGCCTTCGCGCTGCTCGTCGCCTACAACAACCTGCGCGATCCGCAAAGCAACCTGCGGCTGGTGGAGCACGTGCTGGGCATGGACAGCGTGTTCCCCGACACCCGGCTGAAGGACCGCGCCATCGCCTCGCCGCTCGCGCACCGCATCGCTTTCTGGCTGATCGTCGCCGCCGAAGGCATGACCGCCCTCCTGTGCCTCGCCGGTGCGGCGATCCTCGCCTCGGTGCACGGTTCCGGGGCAGAGCAGTTCCATGCGGCCAAGGGCGTCGCCTTCGCCGGCCTGGGCCTTGGCTTCGCGGTGTGGTTCGGCGGCTTCATGGTGATCGGCGGCCAGTGGTTCGCCAGCTGGCAGTCCAAGCAATGGAGCGGCCGCGAGTCGGCCTTCATGTTCTACAGCGCCATCGGGATCGCGTGCCTCGTCTTGCTGCACCAGGCCTGATTCGCTCATACTTGTTACTCGAGGAGGAAGCGCCATGACCATCAAAGCCGCATTCATTCTTGCCGCCATCGTCGCCTCAGTTGCGTCTCTGGGCGCGGCGCAGGCCCAGCCGGTAAAGCTCACCTTCCAGTCGAACTGGCGCGCCCAGGCCGAGCACGGCGGCTACTACCAGGCCGTCGCCACCGGCATCTATGCCAAGCACGGGCTGGACGTCACGGTGCGCGCAGGCGGGCCGCAGATCAACAACCCGCAGCTGCTCGCCGCCGGCGCGATCGACTTCAGCATGGGCTCGGACAGCTTCAACGGCCTCAATTTCGTCAAGAACAACATCCCGCTGGTCGTCGTCGCTTCGATCTTCCAGAAGGACCCGCGCGTGCTGATCGCGCACCCGGGCCAGGGCAACGATTCGCTCGCCGCGATGAAGGGCAAGCCGATCCTGATCGCCTCGGCCTCGCGCAACAACTACTGGCAGTTCCTGCGCGCCAAGTACGGCTACACCGACGACCAGATCCGGCCCTACACCTTCAACATGGCGCCGTTCCTCGCCGACAAGGCGACCATCCAGCAGGGCTTCCTCACCAGCGAGCCGCTGAAGGCGCAGCAGGCCGGGATCAAGCCGGTGGTGCTCCTGCTCGCCGACAACGGCTACGTTTCCTACGCCACCACGCTGGAGACCCGCGCGCAGCTCGTGAAGGAAAGGCCCGACGTGGTGCAGCGCTTCGTCAACGCGACACTCGAGGGCTGGTACAGCTACCTCTACGGCGATCGCACCGCCGCCAACGCGCTCATCAAGAAGGACAACCCGGAGATGGGCGACGACCAGCTCGCCTACAGCCACGCCAAGATGCTCGAGTACGGCATCGTCGACTCGGGCGACGCGCTCACCCTCGGCATCGGCGCGATGACCGCCGCGCGCTGGAAGGAGTTCGCCGACACCATGGTGAAGGCCGGCGTCTATCCGGCCGACCTCGACGTGTCCAAGGCCCATACGCTGCGGTTCGTCAACAAGGGCCACGGCATGAACCTCAAGCGCGCCAATTGATGCGCGAGGCGCAGGCGCTGGTCGCGCTGCGCGGGGTCGACAAGGTCTACTCGAACGGGGTGGTGGCGCTGCGGGGCCTCGACCTCGCGATCCGCGAGGGCGAGTTCGTGAGCCTGCTCGGGCCCTCCGGGTGCGGCAAGAGCACGGTGCTGCGGCTGATCGCCGGCCTGGGCCAGCTCAGCCGCGGCGCCATCGAGTGGTCGAGCGCGCGCCACGAGATCGGCTTCGTGTTCCAGGATCCGACGCTCATGCCGTGGGCGACGGTGGCCGGCAACATCTACCTGCCGCTGCGCGTGCGGGGCATCGCCCGCGCGGCGGCCATGCCGCGCGTGGAACGCGCGATGGAGCAGGTCGGCCTGGCGGGCTTCGGCAAGGCCTATCCGCGCGAGCTCTCGGGGGGCATGCGCATGCGCGTGTCGATCGCGCGCGCGCTGGTCGCCGAGCCGAAGATCCTGCTGATGGACGAGCCCTTCGCCGCGCTCGACGAGATCACGCGCTTTCGCCTCAATGACGACCTGCTGCAGCTCTGGGCGAGCCAGCGCTGGACGGTGGTGTTCGTGACGCACAGCGTGTTCGAGTCGGTGTATCTCTCGATGCGCATCCTGGTGATGAGCTCCCGCCCAGGGCGCGTCAACTCTGAGGTTGTTCTTGAAACAAGACATGATTCGTCGTTCCGCACCTCGGCCGCGTACGCCGAGAAGTGCCGCACGGTCTCGGCGCGGCTCGCGGAGGCGATGCAGTGACAAGTGTTTTTGCAAAAATAGTTCCACCCTTGCTCATTCTCATAGTTGGGCTGGCCGCCTGGGAGATCGCGGTGCGCGTGACCAAGGTTCCGGTGTACATTGTTCCGGGGCCGATCGTGATCCTGCAGGCGCTGGTGCGCGACTGGGCGACGCTGTTCCCCTCGCTCGTGGTCACGGTGCTGATCACGCTCGGCGCGCTCACTGCCGCGACCATCCTCGGGGTGCTGATCGCGGTGCTGTTCGCGCAGTCGAAGTGGATCGAGCTCAGCTTCTTTCCCTACGCGGTGATCCTGCAGGTGACGCCGGTCGTGGCGATCGCGCCGCTCATCATCATCTGGGTGAAGGACACCGCGACGGCGCTCCTCATCTGCGCCTGGATCGTGGCGTTCTTCCCGATCGTGTCGAACACCACGCTCGGCCTTAACAGCACCGACCATAATCTCCTCAACCTGCTGCAGCTCTACGGCGCCTCGCGTCGCCAGGTGTTCTGGTACCTGCGCCTGCCGAGCGCGCTGCCCTACTTCCTCGGCGGCCTGCGCATCAGCGGCGGCCTGGCGCTGATCGGCGCGGTGGTGGCCGAGTTCGTCGCCGGCTCGGGCGGCATCCAGTCCGGCCTCGCCTACCGGATACTCGAAGCCGGCTACCAGCTGCAGATCCCGCGCATGTTCGCGGCGCTGTTCATGATCACCGGCACCGGGATACTGATCTTCGTGATCCTGACGCTGGTCAACCATCTCGCGCTGCGCCGCTGGCACGAGAGCGCGGTCCGCCGCGAAGGCTGACATGGATGCTTTTAACGACAGCCTGGGAGACATTCCTCATTCGCGGGATCCTGCTGCCCTGCGCGTAAAGAGCGCCGACTTCAGCTGGTTCAGCCCGATCATGTCGGCCGCCCTCGCCGGCCGCCTCGCCGAAGTCGTCTTATCCCCGAGAACCGAGGAAGAGGTGGTGCGCATCGCGTCGGCCTGCGCCAGGCATCGCGTGCCGCTGGTCGCACGCGGCGCCGGCACCGGCAACTTCGGCCAGGCGGTGCCGCTCGCGGGCGGCGCGGTGGTGGAGATGCTCGGCCTCGACCGCATCGTGTGGCAGAAGCCGGGCCGCGCGCGCGCGCAGGCTGGAATCAGGCTTGGTTCATTCGACCAGGAACTCAGGAAAAGCGGCCGCGAGATGCGCATGCATCCGTCGACCAAGCGCCTCGCCACGCTCGGCGGCTTCGTCGGCGGCGGCCACGCCGGCGTCGGCACGGTGAACTGGGGAATTCTGCGCGACCGGGGAAATATTTTGGGTTTGAAAATCATTACCATCGAGGAGACGCCGCGGCTGCTCGAGCTGCGCGGCGACGACGTGAACCTCGTGCACCATGCCTACGGCGTGAACGGCCTGGTCACCGAGGTCGAGCTGCCGCTTGCGCCGGCCTACGAATGGCTCGACACCATCGTGGTGTTCGACGAGTTTGAGCGCGCCGCCGAGTTCGGCCTCGCGCTCGCCACGCAGGACGGGATCCTCAAGAAGCTGGTGAGCGTGCACGCCTGGCCGATCCCCCGCTTTTTCAAGCCATTGGAAAAATACCTGCCGGAGGGCAAGGCCGCCGCCCTGCTCATGATCGGCGCCGAGACGCACGAAGCTTTCGAGGCGCTGGCGCGCGATTTTTCCGGCACGGTTACCCATTGCGTTCCCGAGGCGGGGCTCTACGAATACACCTGGGGCCACACCACGATGCACGCGCTGCGCGCGGACCGCTCGCTGACCTATCTGGTGTGCATCTTCCCGCGCGAGGACACGCTCGGCGCGATCAAGCGCGTGCACGCCAGGCTCGGCGCCGAGGCGTACCTGCACCTCGAGTACAAGCGCTTCAACGGCTACATGACCGCCGAGGGTGTGCCGCTGTTCCGCTACCAGGGCTTCGCGCAGATGACGCGGCTCTACAAGGCGTTCGAGGCCGAGGGCGTGCGCATCGCCAACGCGCACACGTTCCTGCTGCAGAACGGCGGCATGAAGGACCTTGACGCGGCGCAGATCAACTTCAAGCGTGCGGTCGACCCGCACCTGCTGATGAACCCGGGCAAGGTGGCTGGCCTCGACGACCTGCCGGGCGGCCTTTCCGGTGCCGCGCTCGAAGCGGCACAGTTGCCTGCTTCTGGTTGGGTCTATTAAGTGGATTTAAGAGCCTTTCTTGAAGTGGTGCGCAAAGCGGGCGAGATCCATGAGATCCGCCGCGAAGTCGACCCGGTAAAGGAACTCGGCGCGGTGCTCAACGCCTGCGAGCGGGCCGGCAAGGCCGCCTTTTTCCACTCGGTAAAGGGGCACGCCGTGCCGGTCGCGGGCGCGCTGCTCAGCGCGCCGAGCCGCATCGCGCTCGCCCTGGAATGCCCGGAGTCCGAGGTGCGCGCGCGCATGGCGGCCGCCACCGAGAACCCGATCAGCTTCGAAGTCCAGAAGGCGAAAGCGCAGTGCCAGGAGATCGTGGTCGAAAAGCCCGATCTCGCCCGGCTGCCGATCCCGACGCACTCGCCGCTCGACGCCGGCCCGTTCATCACCGCCGGGGTGGTGATCGCGCGCGATCCCGAGACCGGCCGGCACAACCTCTCCTACAACCGCATGCAGATCTACGGCGCGGACCTCGCCGGCATCAGCATGAACATCTGGCGCCACATCAAGGCGTTCTTCGACAAGATCGAGCCGAAGGGGCAGAACCTGCCGTTCTGCGTCGCGCTCGGCCCCGACCCGGTGGTGATGATGGCGGCGGCCTTCCGCTACGCCGGCGACGAGTACGAGGTAGCCGGTTCACTAAGACAAGACCCTATTCCTGTTGTGCGTGCAATGACTTGTGACGTGATGGTGCCGGCCTCGGCGGAGATCGTCCTGGAAGGCGAGGTGCTGGCGGGCGAGCGGCGGATGGAAGGCCCGATGGCGGAGTTCACCGGGCACTATTCCGGCGCCGATCCCAAGCACGTGGCGCGCATCACGCGCATCACGCACCGCAAGGACCCGATCTTCCAGACCATGAACGGCGGCGGCTACGAGCACGTCAGCGTCGGCAACATGATCACGCGCGAGCCGCTGCTCGAGCGCTTCGTCCGGCACATCAGCCCGCGCGTGAAGGCGGTTCATCTGCCGCCGTATTCGGGCGGCTTTACTGCTCTAATCGCGCTTGCGGACCCGCAGCCCGGTGAGGCGAAGAACGTCGCGCTCGCGGCGATGGCGGCGCACGTCAACTTCAAGACCGTGATCGTGGTCGACGCCGACGTCGACATCTTCGATCCCGCCGACGTGATGTGGGCGCTCTCCACGCGCGCGCGCTGGGACCGCGGCCTGGCGACGATCCCCGGCGCGCACACCAACGAGCTCGACCCGAGCTCCGAGGAGCACGGCATCGTCGCCAAGGCGATCATCGACGCCACGCTACCGCCGGAGAAGCGCAAGCGCTACCTCAAGGTCGCCTACCCGCCGGTGGACCTGAAGAAGTACCTCTAGTGATCGGCCGGCCGGTCCGGCGCAAGGAGGACGACCGGCTGCTGCGCGGCGCGGGCTGCTACGCCGACGACGTGAACCTCCCCGGCCAGGCGTATGCGTGCATGGTTCGCTCCCCGCGCGCCCACGCTCGCATCAAGAGCATTTCGACGAACATCCCGGGCGTCATCGCCGTTCTGACCGGGAAGGATGCCGCCGCCGACGGCCTCAACCCCATCCCCACGCGGCCGGTGACGGTGAACCCGCACGAGGTGGCACTGAAGAACCGCGACGGCTCGCCTTTCTTCATTCCGCCCTATCCGGCGCTTCCCATGGACGAGGCGCGCTTCGTCGGCGAGGCGGTGGCGATGGTGGTCGCCGAGACCGTGATGGCGGCGAAGGACGGCGCCGACGCGGTCGAAGTGGATTACGAAGTCCTTCCTATGCAATCCACCATTCTCGTCGACGCGGATGTCGGCGACGCGGCCGCTGCAAAGGATGCTTTTTCAAGAGCAGCCCATGTGGTGCGGCTCGAGACGACGATCAACCGCGTGACCGGTGTGCCGCTCGAGCTGCGCTGCGCGCTCGGCGCCCACGAAAACGGCCGCTACACCGTCTACGCGCCTTCGGGCGGCGTGCAGCGCTTCCGCGCCGACCTCGCCGCGGCGCTCGGCGTGCCCGAGAGCGCCGTGCGCTTCGTCGCGCGCGACGTCGGCGGCAGCTACGGCGTGCGCAACTATCTCTGCCCCGAGATCGCGCTGGTGGCGTGGGCGGCGAAGCGCCTCGGGCGCCCGGTGAAATGGCGCGCCGACCGGCAGGAATGCTTCCTCACCGACGACCACGCGCGCGATCTTTCCGTGCAGGCCGAGCTGGCGCTGGACGCCGCAGGCAACTTCCTCGCCTTCCGCTCGGCCAATTCGAGCAACGTCGGCGCGCATGCCCTGTCCTACATCCCGCTCACCAAGGGCGTGGGCGTCTCGACCTCGGTGTACCGCTTTCCGAGCGCTGCCCTCCAGGCGCGCGCGGTGCGCAGCAACACCATGGCGACGTCTCCGTATCGCGCCGCCGGCCGGCCCGAGGTGACGTACGTCATCGAGCGCCTCATCGACCTCGCCGCCCGCCGGCATGGGTTTGACCGTGTGAAGTTGCGCGAGCAAAACCTCATCCGTTCCTTCCCTCACAAGAACACCCAGGGCCTGGTCTACGACAGCGGCGACTATGCCGCCACGCAAGCCCGCGCCCTTGAGCTTTCCGAATGGAATGATTTTCACAAAAGAAAGAGCGAGGCCCGTTCCCGTGGCCGTCTTCGCGGCATCGGCATGGGCAACTACATCGAGCTCAACACCGGCAACCCGCGCGAGCGCGCGCAGGTCGCGGTGAGGAAGGACGGCAAGGTCGACGTGGTGCTCGGCACGATCTCGTCGGGCCAGGGCCACGAGACGAGCTTCGCGCAGCTCGTCGCCGAGTGGCTCGGCGTGCGCATCGAGCAGGTGAATCTCCTCGCCGGCGACACCGACGTCGCGTCCGTCGGCGGCGGCACTCATTCCGGACGCTCGATGCGCATGGGTGCGGTGGTGATGGACGCCGCCTGCAGGCAGGTCATCGAGAAGGGCAGGCTGTCGGCCGCCGAAAGGCTGGAGGCCGCAGCGATGGACATCGAATTCTCGAACTCTGCCTTTCGCGTGAAGGGCACCGATCGCACCATCGGCCTGTTCGAGCTCGCGCCGCTTGTGGGAAGCGATGAGAAAACCGACCCGGTGCCCTCCTATCCCTTCGGCTGCGCGGTGTGCGAGGTCGAGATCGACCCGGAAACCGGCGCGGTCGAGATCGTGCGCTACACCTCGGTGGACGACGTCGGCCGCGCGGTGAATCCCCTGATCCTGCACGGCCAGACCCACGGCGGCATCGTCGCCGGCGTCGGCCAGGCGCTGTGGGAGCGCATCGTTTACAACGCCGACGGCCAGCTCGAATCGGCCAGCTTCATGGACTACGCCTTGCCGCGCGCCGACCAGTTTCCCTTTTTCACCACCGATTTGAGCGAGGTGCCGGCGAGCACCCACCCCTTGGGGATGAGAGGCGGCGGCGAGGGCGGCACCACCCCGGCGCTCGCCACCGTGGCGAACGCGATCTGCGACGCGCTCGACATCGAGCATATCGAGCTGCCTGCCACGCCGGAGCGCGTGTGGTGTAAGATAAAAGCGCGCGGGTAGAAGCGGTCAGCCGGGCCGCTCTCGGAAAGTGAGAGAAACTGCGCCCGGTCGGAAATTGCCCACGCCCCACCGTCCTGACCGGAGCTTCGATGATCATCGACCTGAGCTGTTATCCGACCAAGGTGATCGACAGCGCCTGGCGGCACGACGGCGAGCCCTTCACCGGCGAGCGCCTCCTCAAGATGATGGACGGCCCCTACACCGTGAACGGCAAGCCGCGCCGCATCGACAAGGCGTTCATCCAGCCGCCGCAGGGCAACACGCTGCACAACTTCACCAATGACCATCTCGAGGGCCGCGACGGCATCCGCGCCTACATGGAGTACACGGTCGAGCTGGTGCAGAAGCATCCCGACCGCTTCATCGGCTGCTTCGTCTACAACCCGCGCTACGGCGTGGACAACGGCGTGAAGGAGCTCGAGCGCCACGCCAGGGAATACGGCTTCAAGATGGTGCAGCTGCACGCCAACATGCACGCCTACCGGCCGGATCGCGCGAAGGACTGGGTACGGCCGGCGCTGCGGAAATGCGAGGAGCTCGGCCTGCTGGTGAAGCTGCACACAGGGGACGGCCCGTACAGCATCCCGACCGAGTGGGTGCCGCTCATCAAGGAGTTCCCGAAGGTCGATTTCATCATGGCGCACTTCGGCGTGCAGACCGGCGGCGTGTACTGCTTCGAGCCCTTCCAGTGGGCGATGGAGCTCGCCAACGTCTACTGCGAGTCGGGCTGGTGCCTGCAGTCGCGCATCGTGGAATTCGCCAAGGACCTGCCGAAGCACAAGATTCTCTTCGGCACCGACACGCCGCCGAACGAGCCTGGCATGTGGCTGCGCCTGCTCGAGGTCCTGTGCATGGAGCCGCCGCAGGGAATGAACCTCGACGAGGAAACGCTCGAGGGCTACCTCGGAAACAACGTGGCCCGCATGATCGGAATCAAAGCATGATTATTGATACCCATCTGCATCCGACCAACCTGGTCGACGAGGCCTGGCGCCATACCGGCACGCCGTTCAACGGCGAGCGCATGCTGAAGCTGATGGACGGCCCCTACATGATCAACGGCAAGCCGCGCCGCATCGACATGGGCTTCATCCAGCCGCCGCCCGGCAACACCGTGCACCGCATCGGCGGCCGCACCGGCCGCGAAGGCATCCGCGACTACATGGCCTACTGCGCCGAGCTGACGCAGAAGTATCCCGACCGCTTCATCGGCAACTTCAACTTCAACCCGCGCTTCGGCCCCGAGGAAGGCGCGCTCGAGCTCGAGTTCCACGTCAAGGAGTACGGCTTCAAGATGCTGAAGCTGCACTCCAACATGCACAACTACCGCCCGGACCGCGCGCTCGACTGGCTGCGCCCGGCGATGAAGATGTGCGCCAAGCACGACGTGGTGGTGCTGATCCACACCGGCGACGGCCCCTACAGCATCCCGACGCAGTTCTACCCGGTGATCCGCGAGTTCCCGATGGTGCAGTTCATCATCGGCCACTTCGGCATCCAGACCGGCGGCAACTACTCGTTCGAGGCGTTCTGGATGGCGGTGGACACCAGGAACGTGGTGTGCGAGTCGGGCTGGACCTTCCAGGCGCGCATGGTGGAGTTCGCCAAGGAGCTGCCGCGCCACAAGATCGTGTTCGGCACCGACTCGCCGCCCAACGAGCCCGGCATGTGGCTGCGCGAGCTCGAGGTGCTGTGCGGCCCGCCGCCGCAGGGGATGAACCTCGACGAGGACGGGCTCGAGGACTACATGGGCAACAACATCGCGCGCATGTGCGGCATCAAGCCGACGCCGCCGCCGCGCAACATGGACGAGGCGAAGGCGCGGTTGAAGAATACTTACGCGGGGGTCAAATGATGCGAGCAGTCTTTGCAGTTCTCGTCCTGTTGCTTTCTTTCCCTGTCAAAAGCCAGACCAATGTGCGCTTCCTGCACGAGTGGCGCTTCGAAGGGCACGTCGCGCCCTTCCTGGTCGCGATCGACAAGGGCTACTACCGGGCCGAGGGGCTGAACGTCACCATCGACCCGGGCACCGGCTCGCTCGACAGCATCAACCGCGTCGCCACCCGGGCCTACGACATGAGCATCGCCGACATCAACTCGCTCATGCGCTACCGCGACAACCCGGCCAACGCGCCGGTCAAAGCGGTGATGATGGTTTACGACTCGCCACCGTTCGCCATCCTGACGCTGAGGAAGAACAACATCAGCAGCCCGAAGGACCTCGAGGGCAGGACCCTCGGCGCGCCGGCGGCCGACGGCGCCTGGGCGCAGTTCCCGATCCTCGCCAAGGTGAACAACGTCGACCCGTCCAAGGTCCGCGTCGAGAACGTCGGCTTCCCGGTGCGCGAGGCGCTGCTCGCGCAGGGCAAGGTGGACGCGGTGACCGCGTTCGGCAGCAACGCGCTCGGCGTGGTCGCGCAGGGCGTGCCGGAGAGCGAGGTGGTGGTGCTGATGATGCGGCGCTACGGCCTCGACCTCTACGGCAGCGCGATCCTCGCGCATCCCGACTTCATGAAGGCGCAGCCGAAGGCGGTGGCGGGCTTCGTGCGCGCGCTGATCAAGGGCTTCCAGGAGACCTTCCGCGACCCCGACGCGGCGATCGAAAGCGTGATGAAGCGCAACCCCGTGGCGAAGCGCGACATCGAGCTCGCGCGCCTGAAGAAAGTGATCGAGCAGAGCTACCTCACCGACGAGGTGCGCGCCAACGGCTTCGGCGCGGTCGATATGCGCCGCCTGGAGAGCGCCATCGACCAGGTCGGCATCGCCTTCAAGTTCACCCACAAGCCGAAGGCCGCCGACATCTTCACCGCCGAGTTCCTGCCGCCGCGCAGCGAGCGGCTGGTGAAGTGACCCAGGACTTCCACCGCTTTCTCGACGACTACCGGAGCCGGTACGCCGACGACGTATTCGTCGTAACGGAGGAGATTTCCCCGGACCAGGAGGTGACCGCGCTGGTCTGGGCGCTCGCGGCGCAGGGGCGCGAGCCGCTGCTCTATTTCGAGCGCGTCAACGGCACCCGGGTCGCAACCAACATTTTTGCTTCACGTGAACGGATTGCGCGCCTTCTCGGCACGACGACCGGGAGGATCCACCAGACTTACCAGGAGAAATCACGCAAGGCAGTCGATCCAAAAGTCGTCTCCAGCGGCCCGGTCCTCGATTCGGTGGAAGAGCGCGTCGACCTGGCGAAGCTGCCGCTGCTCAGGCATTTCGAGACCGACAAGGCGCCCTACATCACCAACGGCATCATCGTCGCCGAGGATCCGGGGAATCTCTCGTATCACCGCGCGATGCTGCACTCGAAGACCGAGCTCGCCACCAGCCTGCACTCGCGCGGCCACCTTTGGCGTCTTCTTGAAAATTCAAAACCAAAGGCTTTGCCGATCGCCATGGTCGTCGGCGCGCATCCGCTGTTCATGATGGCGGCTTCGGCACGCGTGGCTTTCGGCGTGGATGAACGGCGCATTGCCGGAGGTCTTCTCGGTTCACCCCTCGAAGCGATTCGCACGCCGAAGCACGGAATCCGCGTCCCTGCTTCCGCCGAGATCGTCCTGGAAGGCACGCTCGATCCCGAAGCCAAGGCGGAAGAAGGGCCGTTCGGCGAATTCACCGGCTACTCGTCGAACCGGACCACCAATACCTTGTTCAGAGTTGAAACCATCCTCCGGCGGCGTGACGCCATCCTGGTCGACGTGGTCGGCGGCAACTCGCCCGAGCATCTCAACCTGTCGCGCGTGCCGCGCGAGTCGGAGATGGCGGAGAAGCTGATGGAGCGCTTCCCCGGCGTGACGGCGCTGCACTATCCGAACTCGGGCGTGCATTTCCACGCCTACGTGGCGCTGCGCGCGCGGCGCGAAGGCGAGGCGCGCCAGGTGATGCTCGCGCTGCTGGGCTGGGATCCCTACCTCAAGACGGTGATCGCGGTGGACGACGACATCGGCCTCACCGACGACTCGCAGGTGATGTGGGCGCTCGCCACGCACTTCCAGCCGCACGCCGACGTGCTGATCGTCGACGGCCTGCCGGGCAGCGCGCTCGATCCCTCCGCCTCGGGCGCGGGCACCACCTCGCGCATGGGGCTCGACGCGACGCGCGGTCCGAATTTCGAAGGCGTGCGCGCGCGCATCTCCGATGCGGCGATGGCACGCGCCGCGAAGATCCTGAAACGCTGAGCCCTCTCTTTCGATTCCTGGTCGTCCTCGCCGCGGGATTCATCTCGGCGGCCTCGCTGGGCAAGCTGGTGCCGCACCTCGACTGGCTGGTGCGCGCCTACGGCGTGCCGCTCGGCGTCGCCGGGTTCGCGCTGTCGTGCGTGATGCTTCCCGGCGCGCTCGCCGGCTGGACCTTCGGCGCGGCCTCCGACCGCTTCGGGCCGAAGCGCGTGGCGATCGCCGGGCTGATGGTCGCCGCGGCGGCAAGCGTGCTTTCGGGCTTCTCCGGCAATTTCCCGGTCCTGGTCCTGCTGCGCATCGTCGAAGGCGCCGGCTACACGCTGCTGGTCGTCGCCGCGACCGTGATCGCGGCCCGCATCGTCCCCGGCCGCACTGCGCTCACGCTCTCGGTCTGGTCGAGCTTCGCACCGATCGGCTTCGCGCTCGGCCAGTGGGCCGCCGCCTATGCGAGCGAGCCTCCGCTGCTATCGATCGGCGTTGCGCATGCGTGCGTGCTGGCGCTCGCTGCGATCGCTCTGCATTTTTCCGTTGCGGCGGAGCCTGCGGCAGCCGCGCCCCAATCCGAAGCTGCCGGCCGCGACGCTCTGCGCTACGCGCCCGCGCAACGCACTGCGCTCGCCTTCGGCGGCGTGTGCGCGGTGCTGCTCGCTTCGGTGGCGCTGGCCCCGGTCGTTCTCGCGCGCCAATCCGGAATCACGGTCGCCCATGCCGCCAGCCTGACCGCGCTTGCCGCGCTGCCGGCGATCGTCGGGCGCATCGCGCCGGGCTGGCTGCTCGAGCGCGGCCATGCCGCGTTCACGGTGTTCGTGGCGGCGAGCGCGCTGGCGGCGCTCAGCCTCGCGGCGGCGCTGGTCGCGCCGCTGCCGCTGGCGGTCGCGCTGGTCCTGTTCGGCGCGTTCCAGATCCTCGCCGGCGCGCTCCCCGGACTGCTGTCGGCGATGATTCCGCACGTCGCGCCGGCGCCGGCGCAGCTCGGCATGGTGTCGGGGATGTGCTCGCAGAGCGTGAACATCGGCAACCTGCTCGGACCGCCGCTCGCCCTCGCGGTGTATGCGGCCGCCGGCACCGGCGCCGCGGTGCTGATGCTGATCGTGCTGCTCGGCGCCTCGGCCGCCGCGATCGCGCGGCTCGGCGCCTTCCGGCGCGATTTACGGGGAAAGGGCGGCCAGGCAGCCTGACAGGCCGGCGTCGAGCGCCGCGCGATCCAGCGCGCGGCCGATGAACACCAGCCGGGTCGCGGGCTTCTCCGCGCCCCAGGCGTCGGCCGGCTTCAGGTCGGTGATGCGGTGCACCGCCTGCAGCACGTAGCGGCGCGGCTCGCCGGCGAACGCCACGATGCCTTTCAGGCGGTAGAGGTCGTCGCCTTTCTCATCGAGCAATCTTTTCAGCCATTGCTCGAATTTCTCCCTGCTGAATTCCTTTTGGTAGACAAACGACACCGACTCGAGATCCGGGTCGTGCGCGCGCCCCTGCACGTCCAGCGCGAGCTCGCCGCGCTGCGCGCTGAACGCGCCGATGCCGAGGATGTTTTCGAGATCCACGCGCGCGTGGCTCGAGCGCAGGATCGGCGCGGTGGCGTTGAGCCGCCGCACCTGCGCCTCCAGCCTGCCGAGCTCGTCGTCCGCGACGAGGTCGACCTTGTTCAGGATGATGCGGTCGGCGATGACGATCTGGTCGACCGCGTGGTGGTCGAGGTGCGCGGCGGCGTGCCTGGCGTCCACCAGCGTGACGATGGCGTCCAGGCTGACCTGGCTTGCGACCGGGTCGACAAAAAATGTCTGCGCCACGGGGGTCGGATCGGCCGCGCCGCTGGTCTCGACCAGGATGTGGTCGTACTTCTCGCGCCGCGCGAGCAGCTTGTCGAGGATGCGCAGCAGGTCGGCGCGCGCCGTGGCGACGCAGCACACGCAGCCGTTGGTGAGCTCGAAGATCTCCTCGTCGGCCGAGAGCACCAGCTCGGAGTCGATGTTGATATCGCCGAACTCGTTCTCGATCACCGCGATGCGGTGGCCGTGCTTCTCGGTGAGGATGTAATTGAGGAGCGTGGTTTTGCCCGCTCCCATGAAGCCCGTGAGGATGGTTACCGGAATCATTTGCCTTTCAATCCCGCGAGCACCTGCTCCGGAGTGATCGGATAGTGCCGGAAGCGCACGCCGATCGCAGCGTAGACCGCGTTGGCGATCGCCGGGCCGATGGCGATGATCGGATCCTCGCCCACGCCTTTCGCGCCGAACGGCCCGCCGGGATCGGGAGCGGTCTCGAGCAGGATGGTGCGGATCGGCGGCATGTCCATGGAGAGCGGCATCTTGTAGTCGACGAAGCCCGCGTTGAGCGAGCGGCCGGTGGCCGGGTCGACGATATGGTCCTCGGTGAGGGTGTGGCCGATGCCCTGCTGGATGCCGCCCTCGATCTGCCCCGCCGCCGCCACCGGGTGGATCACTTTCCCGATCTCGTGCACCGGGATCACCTGCAGCACGTCGATCTGCCCGGTCTGCACGTCGACCTGCACCTCGACGAAATGCGCGGCGAAGGAATACGACTTGGTCGGCTGGTAGGTCGCCGAGGCGATGAGCTGCGCCGGTGGCACGCCTTTCTTCGGGCCCACCGCGTCGCGCACGCTCAATTGGCGGTCCGAACCTTTGACCGAAATGATTCCCCGGCGAATCCCGAGATCGGCAGCATCCGCTTCCAGCGCCTCGGCCGCGGACTCCAGCACCTTCTTCTTTACCTCTGCGGCCGCCATCTGCGCGGCGCGGCCGCCCATGTAGGTCGTGTGGCTCGCGAACGCGCCGATGTCCCAGGGCGTGACGTCGGTGTCGCCGTGCACCACCGAGACGTCGTCGAAGCGCACGCCGAGCTCCTCGGCCACGACCTGCGCGAGCGCGGTGTGCGCGCCGGTGCCCAGGCCGGTGGCGCCGGTGAAGAGCTGCACCGTGCCGTCCTCGTTCATGCGCACCGTGGCGTTGCCCTGCTCCTTGATGCCGGGATAGGCGCTCGAGCCGTGCATCTCGCAGCCCATCCCCCAGCCGCGGTTCTTTGTTTTGTTCTTGTTAAACCAGTTTGTTTCTTCCATGCCGCGCCGGATGCAGTCCTCCAGCCCATGCCCGACGATCGGGTGCCCCGAAGGCGCGATGTCGCCTTCGCGCACCGCGTTCTTCAGCTTGAGCGCGGCGGGATCGATGCCGAGCTTCTCCGCCGCCTCGTCCATCTGGATGTCGAGCGCATAGTAGGTCTGCACCACGCCGTAGCCGCGGTACGCACCGGCGATCGGCGTGTTGGTGTACACGCAGCGCCCCTCGAGGTGCACGTTGTCGCAGCGGTAGAGCGAAGTGAGCGCAGTGGTGCCGACCGCGGTCACGCCGGGCCCGTGCGAGCCGTAGGCGCCGGAATTGAGCGTGACGCGCGCCTGGCGCGCGGTGATGGTGCCGTCCTTCCTGAATCCCTGCTTGAGCCACACCGTCCCCGGATGCCGCGAGCGGCCGCCGAGGAAGGTCTCCTTCCGCGTGTACTCGAGGCGCACCGGCCGGCGCGTCTCCTTCGCCAGCAGCGCGCACAGGAACTCGGTCTGGAAGAGGTCCTGCTTGGCGCCGAAGCCGCCGCCCATGTGATCGACCAGCACGCGCACCTTGGAATGCGGCACGCCGAGCACCTCGGCGAGGATGCCGCGTACCATGAACGGCGTCTGCGTCGAGATCCACATGGTGAGCTTTCCCTGCGGGTCACCTTCCTGGTCCCACTGGCAGACGCACACGTTGGGCTCCATGTAGGCCGGCGTCGGCCGGCCCATCTCGTAGGTGCCCTCGACGATCAGGTCGGCCTGCGCGAAGCCGCGGTCGATGTCGCCGCGCCTGACCAGCACCGGGTCCACGACCAGGTTGTCCTTCCTCTCGTGGATCTGCGGGGCTCCGGGCGCAAGCGCCTGCTCGACGCTGAGCGCCGCGGGCAGCTCCTGGTATTCGACCTCGATCAGATCGAGCGCTTCCTCGGCGATCTCCTCGCTCGCCGCGGCGACCGCGGCGATGCCCTCGCCCCAATAGCGCACCTTGCGGTCGAGAATGTACTGGTCGCGCGTCACCGAGGCCGAGCGCGGATGCGGCGAGCCGTAGTGCAGCACGCGCGGCACGTTCAGATGGGTGAGCACCGCCTTGACACCGGGATAGGCCAGCGCTCTTGCGGTGTCGATGCGCCTGATGTTCGCGTGCGCGACGGTGCTGCGCTTGATCTTCGCGTGCAGCATGCCGGGCAGCGCGAGATCGCCGGCGTAGCGCGCCGCGCCGGTGACCTTGCCCGGCACGTCCGGGCGCCTAACGCTGGTTCCGATGACTGGCATGCAGGATGGCCTCGACGATCTTGGTGTAGCCGGTGCAGCGGCAGATGTTTCCCGCGATCGCGAAGCGCACCTCGTCCTCCGTGGGACGCGGATTCTCGTCGAGCAGCGCCTTCGCCATCATGATCATCCCCGGCGTGCAGAAGCCGCACTGCGCGCCGCCGTGCTGGATGAAGCTCTCCTGCAGCGGATGCTTCAGGCCCTCGATCGTGAACACTTCCGCGCCGTCGGCCTCCACGCCGAGCATCAGGCAGGAATTGACCGGCTTGCCGTCGACGATCACCGTGCACGCGCCGCAGTCGCCGACGTCGCAGCCCTTCTTCGTGCCGGTGAGCCCGGCCTCGTTGCGCAGCACGTCGAGCAGGCTGCGGTAGGGCTCGACCGCGAGTCGGCGTTTTTCTCCGTTGATCATCAGGGAAACCAGTTTCGTCATTGGATCGAGTCCAGCGCCTGCTCGAGCGCGCGCCGCGCGAGGACGCGCACCATGTCGCGCCGGTAGCCGGCGCTCGCGCGCACGTTGCTGATCGGGCGCGCTTCGCTTTGCGCCGCCTCTGCCGCCTGCGCGATCAAGTTGTCGTTCAGCGCCTTGCCGCGCAGCAGCGCTTCCGCCTGCCGGGCGCGGATCGGGGTCGGGGCGACCGCGCCCAGCACGATGTTCACGTCCCCATCCAGTGTCAGCGAAACCGCAACGCCTACCGTGGCGAGCTCCATCGCCTTGCGCCGGCCGTGCTTGATGTAGACCTTGCCGGTGCGCGGCTTCGGCGGCGGCAGTACGAGCTCGGTGACCAGCTCGTCGGGCGCGAGCACGGTCCTGCCCGGGCCGGTGAAGAATTCCTCCAGGGCCAGCGCCCGCGCGCCCTTTCCCCCGAAGATCTCCACCCGCGCGCCGTCCGCGATCAGCGGCGGCAGAGTGTCGGCCGAAGGCGAAGCGCGGCACACGTTGCCGACGATGGTGGCGCGGTTGCGCACCTGGATCGAGCCGAGCTCACGCGCCGACTGCGCGAGCGAAGCGTAGTGCTGAAGAACAGGTTTTGATAACTCGATTTCCCGCGCGGTCACGAGCGCGCCGATGCGCAGCCCCTCGCGCGCGTCGTAGGAAAGGCCGTCGATGCCGGGAATCCGCTTGATGTTGACCACGCGATCGACGCGCCGCAGCTGCTCCTTGATCTCGACCAGCAGGTCGGTGCCGCCCGCGAGCAGCTGGGCATTCGCGGAGGCAACCAGCTGCACGGCCTCGTCGAGGCTCGCGGGCTCGAAGTACTCGAATCGCCTCATGAGGAGAATGAGGCACCGAGTGCCTCGGACAGGGTGGCGGGAACCTCGTGGTCGTGCTGCGCGAGCTCGCCTTCCACCTTGGTCAGGTGCTCGGTCATGCAGCGCGCCGCGGCGGCGGCGTCACGGCGCGCCAGCGCTTCGACGATCTGCCGGTGCTCCTCGGCCCCGCAGTAGGCGATGCGCCCGGTGCGCGCGAGCGCGAGCAGCGGCGTGCGGCAGATCAGGTGCTCCATGAAGCAGTCGAGCGTGCGGTTGCCGGCGAACTCGGAGAGCACCTTGTGGAAGCGGATCGAGTGGCGCTGGCCGGCCTTGAGGTCGCCCTGCGCGTAGGCGCGGCTCTCCTGGGCGACGAACGCGCGCAGCTCGGCGATCTGCTTCGCGGTCAGCGAGCGCGCCAGGCGCTGCACCATGGCCGACTCGAGCACGCGCCGCGCCTCGAACATGTCGCGCGTCTCGGCGAGCGACGGGTTGGCGATGATCGCGCCGCGGTTCGGGCGCAGCTCGACCAGCAGGCTGTGCCCCAGGCGGTTGAGCGCGGCGCGCACCGCGCCGCGGCTGACGCCGAAGATCTCGGACAGCTCGCGCTCCTTCAGCTTGGTGCCGGGCGCCAGGCGATGGTCGAGCACCGCGTCGATGATCGCGTTGAATACCCGGTCTTCGGCGCGGCCGTTGCGCGTTGCGGGGCCCGGCATGACGGGGTCGAGGCTATGCGTCACCTCATGAATTGTCAACAATCCAGTGGCTGCTTTGTTGACAATCCAGCGGCCCCGGGCCTAGGCTGACACCCTCCATATATGAGGGCCACCCTCGACTTCTGCCTGAACGGCGAAGCGGTCTCGCTCGGCAGCGAGAAAACCGCGGACGACCCTTCACGCACGCTGCTCACCTGGCTGCGCGAGCGCCGCGGCCTGGTCGGCACCAAGGAAGGCTGTGCCGAAGGCGATTGCGGGGCGTGCACCGTCGTGCTGGCGGAAAACCAGGAGGGCTCGGTGAGATATCTCCCGGTCAACTCCTGCATCCTTTGCCTCGGCACGCTCGACCGCAGGGAAGTGATCACCGTCGAGCGGCTGAAGGACCATCCGGTGCAGCGCGCGATGGTCGAGTGCCACGGCTCGCAGTGCGGCTTCTGCACGCCGGGCTTCGTGATGGCGCTCTACGCGCACTACAAGCGGCCGCAGGCGGCCGACCTGCGCGACGCGATCGCCGGCAACCTGTGCCGCTGCACCGGGTATAGGCCCATCCTCGACGCGGGCGAGCGCGCCCGCGCCATGGCCGATCCCGAACTCGAGCGCGCCGACGACGAGGCGCGCCGCGCCCGCCTCGCGCGCCTGCCCCGGGACTCGACCCTGCTCGGTAAGCGCTTCTTCGTTCCAACCACGGTCGACGAGCTCGCGGGCTTCCTCGCCGAGCGTCCGCAGGCGACGATCCTCGCCGGCGGCACCGACGCCGGGCTGTGGATCACCAAGCAGCATCGCGATCTGGACGAGGTGGCGTATATCGGTCGGGTTTCAGAGCTAAGCGAGATCGAAGATTCTCCTGGTTACCTGGAGATCGGTGCAGCGGTCACATACGCCGAAGCCTACGCCGCACTCGCCGGCATTCACCCCGACATCGGCGAGCTCCTGCGGCGGCTCGGCGCGGTGCAGGTGCGCGCGGCCGGCACACTCGCCGGCAACATCGCCAACGGCTCGCCGATCGGCGACTCGATGCCCTTCCTGCTGGCGCTGGGGGCGAGCGTTACGCTGCAACGCGGCTCCGCACAGAGAAGCGTGGCGCTGGAGAGCTTCTACACCGGCTACCGCAAGAGCGTGCTGCTGCCGGGCGAGTTCATCCGCTCGGTGCGCGTGCCGAAGCTCGCGGCCGGCGCGCGCTTCGCGGCCTACAAGCTCTCCAAGCGCTTTGACCAGGACATCTCGGCAGTGTGCGCCGCCTTCCATGTGGCCGCGGGCGAAGCGCGCTTCGCGTTCGGCGGCATGGCGGCGACGCCGGCGCGCGCCCGCAACGCCGAGAAAACTTGGCCACGCGGCGTCGACGCGGCCTGCGCCGCGCTGGCCGAGGATTTCAAGCCGCTCTCCGACCAGCGCGCCTCGGCGTGGTATCGGCTCACCACGGCGCAAAACCTGCTGCGCAAGTTCGCGCTGGGCATTTCTTCCAGGGAGATCCTCGAGCTGTGATCCGCGAAGCCCTGCCGCACGACAGCGCGGCGCTGCACGTCGCGGGCGAGGCGCGCTACATCGACGATCTGCCCGAGCCGCCGCGGACGCTTTACGCCGCGCTGGGCGTTTCCGCGGAAGCCTTCGCCAGGGTCAACAGCATCGACCTCACCTCCGTGCGCCGCGCGCCGGGCGTGGTGGCGGTGGTCGCGGCAGCGGACATTCCGGGCAGAAACAATGTCGGGCCGGTGGTGGCGGACGAGCCGGTGTTCGCGGCCGGCACGGTGGAGTTCCGCGGCCAGCCGCTGTTCGCGGTGGCGGCGACGAGCGTCGAGCTCGCGCGGCGCGCTGCGCGCCTCGCGCGCGTCGACTACCAGCCGCTCGAGCCCGTGGTGACGATCGAGCAGGCGCTCGCGCGGCAGCAGTTCGTCCTTCCCACCCTGCGGGTGCAGCGCGGCGACCCCGCGGCGCCGGCGCGGCACAGGATCAAGGGCAGGCTGCGCTGTGGTGGCCAGGAGCACTTCTACCTCGAGGGCCAGATCGCGCTCGCGGTTCCCGGCGAGCGCGGTGCGATGCTGGTGCACTCCTCGACCCAGCACCCGACCGAGGTGCAGCACCTGGTGGCCGCGGCGCTCGGCCTGCCGGATGCGGCGGTGACGGTCGAGCTGCGCCGCCTCGGCGGCGCCTTCGGCGGCAAGGAGACGCAGGCGGCGTTGTACGCCATTGCCGCGGCGCTGCTCGCGCGCGCTACCGGGCGGCCGGTGAAGATGCGCGCCGACCGCGACGACGACATGACCGGCACCGGCAAGCGCCACGACTTCCTCTACGAGTACGACGCCGGCTTCGAGGACGACGGGTCGATCGAAACGCTCGACCTGATGCTCGCCTCGCGCTGCGGGCTGTCGGCCGACCTTTCCGGCGCGGTCAACGACCGCGCGGTGTTCCACGTCGACAACGCCTACTTCCTGCCCAACCTGCGCGTCGTGTCGCACCGCTGCAAGACCAACACCGTGTCCAACACCGCATTCCGCGGCTTCGGCGGCCCGCAGGGCATGTTCGCGATCGAGGGCGTGATCGCCGCGGCGGCGCGGCGCCTCGGCCTCGATGCGCTCGACGTGCGCAAGCGCAACCTGTACGGCGAGGCGCCGCGCAACGTGACGCACTACGGCATGACGCTCAGGGACAACGTGCTGCCGGAGCTGATCGCCGATCTGGAAAAAAAATCCTCCTATTGGGAGCGAAGGAACCGGATCCGGCAGTTCAACGCGGAGAGCAAGATCTTCAAGAAAGGCCTGGCGCTCACGCCGGTGAAGTTCGGCATCGCCTACACCGCGACGGCGATGAACCAGGGCGCAGCGCTGGTGCACATCTACACCGACGGCAGCGTGCACCTCAACCACGGCGGCACCGAGATGGGCCAGGGGCTGTTCGTCAAGGTGGCGCAGATGGTGGCCGACGAGTTCGGCATCGGCCTGGAGCGCGTGCACCTCACCCCGACCTCCACCGGCAAGGTGCCGAACACCTCGCCGACGGCGGCCTCGAGCGGCACCGACATCAACGGCGAGGCGGCGCGCGCCGCCTGCCGGGCGCTGAAGGAGCGCCTCGCCCCGTTCCGCGAGAAGTTCCCGCAGCACGGCTTCGCGCAGCTCGCGCGCGAGGCCTACTTCGCGCGCGTGCCGCTTTCCGCCACCGGCTACTGGCGCACGCCCGAGATCCATTTCGACCGCGAGAATTTCCGCGGCGAGCCGTTCTACTACTTCGCCTACGGCGCCGCGGTGTCCGAGGTGGCGCTCGACACGCTGACCGGCGAGTCGCGCCTGCTGCGCGCCGACCTGCTGCACGACGCCGGCCGCCCGGTGAACCCGGCGATCGACCTCGGCCAGGTGGAGGGCGGCTTCATCCAGGGCATGGGCTGGCTCACGATGGAGGAAGTGGTCTGGGACGCGAACGGCGCGCTGCTGACGCACGCGCCGTCCACCTACAAGATCCCGGTGGCGGGCGACTGCCCGCCGGTGTTCAACGCCTGGCTGTGGGAGCGCGGCGAGAACCAGCGCGACGTCGTGCACCGCTCCAAGGCGGTCGGCGAGCCGCCGCTGATGCTCGCGCTGTCGGTGTTCCACGCCATCTACGACGCGGTCGGCGCTACCAGCGATTCGCGCGACCCTGTGCCTCTCGAAGCGCCAGCCACGCCGGAAAACATCCTGAAGGCGATATGCAAATTGAAATCCTGATCGCCGAAGCCCGCGGTTCCGCGCCGCGCGAGGCGGGCACGCGCATGTGGGTCAGCGCCACGGAGGTGCGCGGCACCATCGGCGGCGGCAATCTCGAATACACCGCGCTCAAGATCGCGCGCGAGATGCTCCCGTCTTCGGAAACGGAAAGGGAGCGCAGATTCGCGTTGGGCGACTCGCTGGGCCAATGCTGCGGCGGCAGCGTTACGCTTCGATTCACAAGAAAATCTCATCTGGAGGAAAGGAGTGAACCCCGCTTCCACGTCGTCCTTTTCGGCGCCGGGCACGTCGGCAAGGAGGTGGCGCGCATCCTCGAGCGCCTGCCCTGCCGGCTCACCTGGATCGATCCGCGGCCGGAGGTCTTTCCGGCTGCCGTGGGCGAGAACGTGAAGGTGGTGATCGAAGAAGAACCGGCGTGGATGGTGGACGAAGCACCGCCCGGCGCGCTCTACCTCGTCATGACGCACAGCCACGCCCTTGACCTCGAGATCGTGGAGCGCGCTCTGCGGCGCAGCGATGTCGCGTTCCTCGGCCTGATCGGCTCGCAAACCAAGGCGGCGAAGTTCCGCGCCCGGCTGAAGGCGAAAGGAATCGACCCGGCCCGGCTGGTCTCTCCGATCGGCCTGATCAAGGCGGGCAAGCATCCCGCCGAGGTGGCGGTGTCGGCGGTCGCCCAGCTGCTTGCGAAAGCTACTTCGTTCGCGCCCAGCGATCGAGCAGCGCGCGTTCCTCCTGCGTCATTCCGGTGAGGTTGCCGGGCGGCATCGCCCGCGTCAGCACGGTCTGCTGGTGGATCTGCAGCCGCTGCGCCTGGATGCGCTCGGGCGTGTCGAGCTTGAAGCCCTTCGGCGCCTCGGCGAGCCCCGGGAAGGCCGGCTTCTCCGCGTGGCAGGAGAGGCAGTGCGCATCCAGCACCCGTTTCACCTCCGCAAACTCGACCGGCGCAGCGGTGCTCTGCGGCCGCGGCGCGAGCATCACCATCACCACCCCGACAAGGATCAGTGCCACGACCCAGGTCCATGCCGGCGCGCGCCCCTTGTGCCGCGCCACGAACCAGAGGCGGATGAGCGCGCCGGCGAGCGCCAGCGCGATCAGCACCAGCCAGTTCCAGCGGCTGCCGAAGGTCATCGCATGGTGCCCGGCGATCATGGTGAAGATCACCGGCAGCGTGAAGTAAGTGTTGTGGACGCTCCGCTGTTTTCCGCGAATCGAGAATTTCTCGTCGGGAACCCGTCCCTGCTGCTTGGCGCGCACCAGCTCGCGCTGGCCGGGGATGATGACGTGCGCGACGTTAGCCGCCATAATGGTGCCGAGGATCGCGCCGAGGTGGATGAACGCGCCGCGCCCGCTGAACACCTGCGTCATGCCCCACGCGGCGATCGAGAACACGACGAGCAGCGCGACGGCGAGCAGCGTTTCCGAGTCGCCGAGCGGCGAGCGGCACAGGCCCTCGTAGACCGCGAACCCGGCCACCAGGCTGGCGAGCCCGATGCCGACCGCCGCGCCGGCCGAGAGCTGCATCACCGCCGGGTCGACCAGGTAGAGCTCGGCGTTCAGGTAATACACCAGCACGAGCAGCGCGAAGCCGGTGATCCAGGTCCAGTACGCCTCCCACTTGAACCAGTGGAGCGTCCCCGGCAGCTCGCCCGGCGCGCCGCGGAACTTCTCAGCCCGGTAAAAGCCGCCGCCGTGCACCGCCCAGAGCTCGCCCGCGAGGTGCGGCTCGCGCGCGGGCTCGAGATGGTTGTCGAGCCAGATGAAGTAGAACGACGCGCCGATCCAAGCGATGCCGACGACGATGTGCGCCCAGCGCGAGAGCAGCGTCAGCCAGTCAAGCAGATACGCTTCCAACTCAGGCGCCTGCGGCGTTACTTCGCACCGGCGCGCTCCAGCAGCTTTGTCATTGCCGGGTATCCGTGCCGCCGCGCGAGCGCGAGGGGCGTCCGGCCGTCGCGATCTGCAAGATTCACGTTCGCGCCCGCTTCGACCAGCGCGTTCAGCGTATCCGTGTGGCGCGGACCGCCGTCGCCGAGCACGATCGACTCGATCAGCGCCGTCCAGCCAAGATTGTTGACGTGATCGAGTGGCGCGCCCGCCCGGATCAGAGTTCGCACGACCTCGGCGTGTCCCAGATGCGCCGCGGCGATCAGCGCGGTGCCTTCGTAGCGGCTGGTGACGTTTCTCGCGCTCGCGCCCAGTTCAAGCGCAAGCTTAAGCGTCGGCAGGTCGTTGGCCACCGCCGCGATGGTGACGATGTCGTAGCGGTCCCGCTCCAGCGCGTTCGGGTCCGCGCCGGCTTCCACGAGCACCCGCATCGCGTTCCGGTGTCCGCCGTAGGCCGCCACGTGCAACGGCGTGCGCCCGTAGGCGTCGCGCTCATCGGGCTTCGCCCGCCCGGCGATCAGCGCCCGCGCCGCGGCCGCATCTCCTTTTGCCGCGGCAGCGAATAACCCGCCGTAGCCCGCCCGCTCGCCCGGCGAAGGCGGCACTTGGGCGTGCCCGGAGAAGGCGAGGAATGCGAGGCACAGAGCGACCAGGCGCGCCGCGGCGGCGCTCACGCGCCGCCGCGGAAACAGGAGTAGCCCCAGGGCGTGCATTTGAAGGGCAGGTGGTAGTGCTGGCCGGGTTCCGAGATTCCGAAGCGGTAGTGCACCTCGTCGAGAAACGGCACCTTGGGCAGGGAGACACGCTGCTCGCGGTACCAGGCGGCGACATGAAATACCGCTTCGTACGCCCCCGCGGTCACCGTCGAGTCGACCTCGAGAAGTCCTTTGGCGTTGGTGACGCCCGAGACGATCAGGCGCCGCTCCGGCCCGTGGAGCTCGATTTTCATCCCCGCGGCGACGACGCCGCGGGAGACGTCGACCACGTGAATGGAGATCCCCGGCATCCTAGTTCAGCTTCGCGCCGGAATCCTTCACCGGCTGATACCACTCCTTCACCTGGTTGGCGACGAAGGCGGTGAACTCCGCGGGCGCCATGTCGCGGCCCTGCACGCCGAGCTCGGCGAGGCGTTGCGCGACGGTCGGGTTGGCGAGCGATATCTGCATGGCTCGATGCAGGCGCTCGACCACCGCGCGCGGCAGGCCGGCCGGGCCGGACACGCCGAGGAAGTTCTCGGCCACCAGCTTCCTCTGGCCGAGTTCGACCACTGTAGGCACCTCGGGGGCCATGGGCGCACGCGCAGGCGAAGTGACCGCGACCGCGCGCAGCTTGCCGTCGCGCATGAATGGCACGTTCTGCGGCAGGGTGTCGATCGCCATCTTGATCGTGCCGCCGAGAAGGTCGTTGTGCATCGGCGAGGACCCCTTGTAACCGATGTGGTCCATCCCGAGCCCCAGGTCCTTTTTCATCGTCTCGCCCACCAAGTGCCCGATCGAGCCGATGCCGCCCGAGCCGTATACCACCGGGGTGGGCTGCGCCCTGATCCAGGCGATGAGCTCGGCGAAGTTCTTCGCCGGCACCGACGGATGCAGCACGAACACGTTCGCCACCGAGCCGATGTAGGAGACGTGGGTGAAGCTCTTCACCGGGTCGTAGCGCGGCTGGTCCTGCATCGCCGGCGAGATGCTGATCGGCGCGCTGTTGGAGAGAAGCAGCGTATAGCCGTCGGGCGCGGCGCGCACCGCTTCCAGCGCGCCGATGGTGCCTCCGGCGCCGGGCCGGTTGTCGACGATGATCGGCTGGCCGAGCTCGGCCTGCAGCGGCACGGCGATGAGCCGCGCCACGATGTCGGAGGAGCCCCCGGGCGGGAAGGTGACCACCACGTGCACCGGCTTGGTGGGCCAGCTCTGGGCCATTGCGTTTCCCGCTGCAAGCAGACCGGCAAAGAGAATCCATTTCATGGTCAACTCCCTCTATAGGTGGTGTAGCCCCATGGCGAGCATAGCAGCGGCACGTGGTAGTGCGCCGCCGGCTCGGTGATCACGAAGCGTACCGGCACCAGGTCGAGAAACCCCTCGGCCCTGAAATAGCTGCCGAGATGAAACGCCAGCTCGTAGGCGCCGGCACGGAACTGGTCGCCTTCGAGCAGCGGGGCGTCGGTGCGGCCCTCGGCATTGGTGCGCGCGCTTTTGACGAGCTTCCACTCCCCGCCCTGCAGCATCGACAGGTCGACCGCGATCCCCGCGCCCGGCCGGCCGTTGGCGGTATCGAGTACGTGCGTCGTCAGCTTCCCCATGCGATGAGCTTCTCCAGCCTGCCGCGCGCGATATGGCCGACCTGCTCCAGGGCGTTGCGCAATTCGGCTTCGCCATTATTGCCCAGCCGGCGCCGCATGTCCGCCACCACGCTGTCCCGCGAAGCATGCAGGCGCAGGGCGACAATGCAGGGAAAGCCGAACTTGTCGCGATAGCGCCGGTTCAACTGCGCCATTTCGTCAAGTTCGTTCTTTGACAACGCCGTAAACCCGAGCCGCCCCTGTTCGCTGGTGGAATCAGGGGTCAATTTTCGTTCAGCGGCCTCCGACCCGGCCAATTCGGGATGCGCGCGCACCAGGGCAAGCTGCTCCTCGATTGCCGCCGCCCGCACCACCTGCAGCATCGCTGCATGAAGGCTCTCGACCGAATCAAAGGGCCGCTTGCTCCAGGCGCGCTCGGCTACCCAGGGAGAGTGCTCGAACACCCCGCCGAAGCGCTGCACAAACGCCGGCCGATCCGCCGGGATCTTCAGACCGTCGCCAGAAATGCCAGGAGCATTCGCAGGTCGTTCTGCCATCGGAGGTGGGCAATATACTAGGCGAATGTTGTCCGCTCAGCGCATCATGCAGCGCTGCGAAGCGCTCGCAAAACAATCCGAGCTCGCCGGCGGGCTGACGCGCGTGTTCCTCTCGCCGCAGGGCCGCGCCGCGAACGAGCTGGTGCTCGGCTGGATGCGCGAAGCCGGCATGCAGGTGCGCCTCGATGCTGTGGGCAACGTCGTAGGGCGCTACGAAGGCGAGCGGGCCGGCCTGCCCTGCCTGATGCTGGGCTCGCACCTCGATACGGTGCGCAACGCCGGAAAATACGACGGCATGCTCGGCGTCATCAGCGCGATCGAATGCGTGGCATCCCTGAATTCGAGAAACCAGAGACTTCCCTTCGCCATCGAGGTGATCGGCTTCGGCGACGAGGAAGGCGTGCGCTTCGGCACCACCCTGCTGGGAAGCAGAGCGGTTTCCGGCACTTTCGATTTCGAAGCCCTGAAAGCGAAAGACGCCAACGGCGTTTCCCTCGAGAAGGCGATGCGCGACTTCGGCCTGGATCCGCGGCGCATCGCTGAGGCGGCGAGGACAAAAGGCGAGGTGCTCGCCTACGCAGAACTCCACATCGAGCAGGGGCCGGTGCTCGAGGCCGAAGGACTCGCGGTGGGTGTGGTCACCGCGATCAACGGTTTCTCCCGGCTGCGGGTGACGCTTGCCGGCATGGCCGGACACGCGGGCACCGTGCCGATGGGCCTGCGGCGCGACGCGCTCGCCGCGGCGGCGGAATGCGTGCTCGCGGTCGAGCGCATCGGCCGCGGCGAAGCCGATCTGGTCGCCACGGTGGGCAGGATCGACGCGCTGCCGGGGGCGATCAACGTCATTCCCGGCGAGGTGAGCTTCACCGCAGACGTGCGCGCGCCGCGCGACGAGCTGCGCGAGCATGCCGTGGTTTCGATCCTTTCTGAAATTGAGAGCATCGGGAAAAGGCGAAGCATCGGCGTCAAGGTCGAAAAACTCCAGTCGCAGGGCGTCGCCGCCTGCGCCGGCTGGCTGATGCGGCAGATGGACGACGCGGTCGCGGCCGAAGGCCTGCCGCTGCGCCGGCTGCCCTCGGGCGCCGGCCACGACGGCATGGCGATGCAGGCGATCACCGACATCGCGATGCTCTTCGTGCGCTGCAAGCGCGGCATCAGCCACAATCCGGCAGAGTCCATCAGCGAGGCGGACGCGGGCGCGGGCGCGCAGGTGCTGGCGCGCTTCATCAGCGGGTTTTCCCCGCGCCGGTGAGCGCGAGAGCGGCGATCCGGCGTTTCGTGGCGCAGCGCCACGAAAACCAAGTGCGGTTTCTCGCCTCGCTGGTGAAGGTCCCGTCGGACAACCCGCCCGGCCACTGCAAGCCCCACGCCGAAGCCGCGGCGCGGCTGCTCGAGCAGCTCGGTTTCGCCGTCGAGCGCTGCCCGGTGCCCGGCAGGCTCGCGCGCGAGGCCGGGATGGTGAGCGCGATGAACCTGATCGTGCGCGAGCGCTTCGGCGCGGGGCCGACGATCGCGCTGAACGCGCACGGCGACGTGGTGCCGCCGGGGCTCGGCTGGACCACCGATCCCTACGGCGCGCAGATCAGGGACGGCACGATGTACGGCCGCGGCGTCGCGGTCTCGAAATCCGACTTCGCGACCTACGCCTTCGCGCTTCTTGCGCTCAAGAGTCTTGCCCCGCTCTTGAAAGGCGCGGTGGAGCTGCACTTCACCTACGACGAGGAGGCCGGCGGCGAGATCGGCCCGAAATGGCTGCTGGCCAAAGGACTGACCAAGCCCGACTACGCGATCTGCGCCGGGTTCTCCTACGGCATCACCACCGCCCACAACGGCTGCCTGCACCTCGAAGTCGAGGTGACGGGGAAAGCGGCGCACGCCGCGCGCCCCGACACCGGAGAGGACGCGCTCGAAGCCGCCGCCGGCATCATCACCGAGCTCTACGCGCTGCGCAAGACCTACGCGGCGACGCGCTCGCAAACGCCGGGAATCGAGAGCCCGACGCTGGTCGTCGGCCTGATCTCCGGCGGCATCAACACCAACGTGGTGCCGGACAACGTCAAGTTCCGCATCGACCGCAGAATCATTCCGGATGAAGACCCGCATCAGGTGGAAGAAGAACTGCTGGAAAGACTGGGAGCCTTCGGCGGGAAATGGCCGGGCATCTCCTGCCGGATCAGCCGGGTTCTGCTCGCCAAACCGCTGACGCCGATCCCGGGCCAGGAGCGGCTGGTCGAGACGATCCGGAACAATGCGAAGGCCGTGCTGCGCGAGGACATCCGCGCGCACGGCGTGCCGATCTACACCGACGCGCGCCACTACAGCGCGGCGGGCATCCCGACAGTGCTTTACGGCGCGGGGCCGCGCACGCTGCTCGAGGCGAACGGCCATCGCGCCGACGAGAAGCTCCGGCTCGACGACCTTTACAAGGCGACTGAAGTTATCGCACTCTCGCTGCATGAGCTCCTATCCGCGTGATCTTGCCGGTTACGGCCGCAAGCCGCCCAAGGCGAAGTGGCCGGGAGCAGCACGTATCGCGCTCAACTTCGTCGTCAACTACGAGGAAGGTGGCGAGAGCTCGATCCTGCACGGCGACAAGTCCTCGGAGGCCTTCCTCTCCGAGATCGTGGGGGCGCAGCCCTTCGAGGACGCGCGCCACATGTCGATGGAGTCGCTCTACGAGTACGGCGCGCGCGTCGGCGTGTGGCGGCTGCTCGCGCTCTTCGAGCGCTACGACCTGCCGCTCACGGTGTTCGGCGTGGCGATGGCGATGGAGCGCAACCCCGCCGCGGTCGACGCCTTCCTCAAGGCGGGGCACGAGGTGGCGAGCCACGGCTGGCGCTGGATCAACTACCAGCACGTGCCGCTCGATGTCGAGCGCAGCCACATGCAGCGCGCGATCGAGATCCATCGCAAGCTGACCGGCGAGCGGCCGCTCGGCTGGTACACCGGGCGCACGAGCCCCAACACGCGCCGCCTGGTGGTGGAAAACGGCGGCTTCGTCTACGACGCCGACGATTACAACGACGAGCTGCCCTGGTACGACACGCGCCACGGCAAGCCCCAGCTCGTCGTGCCCTATACGCTGGACGCGAACGACATGCGCTTCGCCACCGCGCAAGGTTTCAATTCAGGCACGCAGTTTTTCGACTACCTGCGCGATTCGTTTGATGTTCTGTACGCCGAAGGCAACCGCATGATGTCGGTCGGGCTGCACTGCCGGCTGGCGGGCCGGCCGGGGCGCCTCGCATCGCTCGAGCGATTCCTTAAGCACGTCCGGAACAAGAAGGTCTGGATCGCGCGCCGTATTGACATCGCGCGCCACTGGCTCAAGCACCATCCTCATGGTTAGCGCGATCGATCCGCCGCCGCGGCTGCTGATGGGGCCGGGGCCGATCAATGCCGACCCGCGCGTGCTGAAGGCGATGAGCGCGCCGCTCCTGGGGCAGTTCGATCCGCAGTTCCGCGCGTACATGCAAGAGGTGTCCGAGCTCTACCGCGGCGTGTTCCAGACCAGGAACCGCTGGACGCTGCTCATCGACGGCACCGCGCGCGCCGGCATCGAGGCGGCGCTGGTGTCGTTGATCGAGCCCGGAGACCGCGTGCTGGTGCCGGTGTTCGGCCGCTTCGGCCACCTCAAAGTCGAGATCGCGCGGCGCTGCGGCGCCGAGGTGCGCGCGGCCGAGGTCGAATGGGGGACGGTTTTCCCGCCCGAGCAGCTCGAGCGCGAGGTGCGCTCCTTCAGGCCCAAACTGGTCGCCGTGTCGCACGGCGATACCTCGACCACCATGGCGCAGCCGCTCGCCGAACTCGGCGCGATCTGCCGCAGGCTCGATGTCCTGCTCTATGTCGACGCCACCGCCACGCTCGGCGGCATGGATCTGCCCACCGATGCCTGGAAGCTTGACGTGGTCAGCGCCGGACTGCAGAAGTGCCTGGGCGGGCCCCCCGGCAGCGCGCCATTGACATCGAACGATCGTGCGGAGGAACGCATCGCTCGCCGGCGCCACACCGAGCAGGGTCTGCGGGATGGGAGCCAGGCGCAAGGCGAGGGTCCGCTCATCCGCTCCAACTACTTCGATCTCGCGATGATCATGGACTATTGGTCGGACAAGGCGCTCAACCACCACACTGAAGCCACGACCATGCTGTACGCCGCGCACGAATGCGCGCGCATCCTGCTGCAGGAAGGGCTGCCGAAGGCGTTTGCGCGCCACGTCCTTGCATCGAAGGCCCTTAGCGATGGCCTGACGGCCATGGGGCTCAGGCTCTTCGGCGACCAGAAGCACAAGATGCCGAACGTCACCGGCGTGCATATCCCGCAAGGCGTCGACGGCGAAAAAGTGCGCCGCGCGCTGCTCGCCGACTTCAACATCGAGATCGGCACCTCGTTCGGGGCGCTGCGCGGCAGGATCTGGCGCATCGGCACCATGGGCTACAACGCGCGTGAGGATGCCGTGCTGGTCACGCTCGCCGCGCTTGAGACTGTTCTTTCGCAGGAGCGTTTCAAGCTGCCGCCGGGCGCTGGCGTCGAAGCCGCGCGCGCGGCGTATCGCAGGCGCTGACCATGCCGGTGCCGGATTCCCTCCTGGTCGCGATCGGCGGCAACGCCACGCACCCGGAAAGCATCCGCGGCACCACCGAGGAGCAGGAAAAGGTGGCCGAGAACGCGGCGCGTGCCTTACTTCCATTGATAAGAGCCAGGAATCGCCTGCTGGTGACGCACGGCAACGGCCCGGTGGTGGGCAAGATCCTGCTGCGCATGATGCTCACGCGCGATTCCATCCCGCCGATGCGCCTCGACGTCTGCGTCGCCCACAGCCAGGGCGGCATCGGCTACATCCTGATCCAGGCGCTGGAGAACGCCATGCGCCGCGCCGGCATCGAGCGCCAGGCGGCTTGCGTGGTCACGCAGGTCAAGGTCGACGCCGGCGACCCTGCGTTCAAGTCGCCTTCGAAACCGATCGGGCCGTTTTTCTCCGAGCGCGAGGCGCGCGAGTTCGAGACCAAGGGCTGGGAGATGATGGAGGACGCCGGGCGCGGCTGGCGCCACTGCGTGCCCTCGCCCGAGCCGCGCGAGGTCATCAACCTGCACGTGATCGAGGGGCTGCTCGCCGCCGGCACCGTGGTGATCGCCGGCGGGGGTGGCGGCATCCCGGTGGTGCGCGATGCCCGCGGCGACTGGCGGGGCGTACAGGCGGTCGTCGACAAGGACCTGACCTCCGCGCTGCTCGCCGCCTCGCTTGGGATCCGCGACCTCCTGATCCTTACCTCGGTAGAGCGCGTGGCGCTCGACTTCGGGACGCCGCAGCAGCGATTTCTGTCGGAAGTTTCATTGTCCGAATTGAAAGCCTTCCAGCACGCCGGTCATTTCGCGAGGGGCAGCATGGGACCGAAGATCGAAGCGGCGATACGCCATCTCGAAGCGGGCGGCAGGCGGGCGATCATCGCCCACCTCGAGCGCGCGCTGCCGGCGTTGCGCGGCGAGACCGGCACGCATGTGGTTGCGGGCTGAAATTACCGGCCGCTTCGCGCGCGCGGCCCTGGCGCAGGGCGCGGGCGAGGTGTGCGCGGTGTTCCGGCGCAGCTTCTACCTGCGTTGCCCGGGCGAGCGCTACGCCTGCATCGGCGACGCCTCGCTCGGCCGCGGGCCGCTCAATGCTCTGGTCCCGGGATACCAGGAGCCCGCTCTCGGAGCCGTGGTGGCGGTCTCTACTGAGAATGCGCGGCACTGGGAGCCCGCGCCGATGCGCGCGACGGCGCGGCCGCACGTCGCCGCGCTGTGCGCCTGCCTCGACGGCTACATGCCGCAGGAAGGGCTCGGCTGCGTGATCCTGGGCGTGCACAACGCCTTGAGCGTTCACGCGCAGCCGGCGCTCGACGCACTCGACCGCTGGCTCGCCGGCAACGCGCTCGGCCACGAGGCGGCGCAGCTCATCGGCCTCGGCCCCGGCCTCACCCCCGCGGGCGACGACTACCTCGGCGGCGTGCTGGTCGCGCTGCGCTGGCTCGGGCGCGCGGCGCAGGCCGATTCGCTGTGGCGCTGGCTCCAGCCGCGCCTCGCCACCGGCACGAGCGCGATCAGCGCCGCGCATCTCGCCGCAGCGGCCGCGGGCCAGATGCACGAGGCGCTGCACCAGCTGCTCGACGATCTCGCCGCGTGGGAAGCGCCCGACTTGAATCCTTCGCTGCGAAAGCTCGACCTGGTGGGACACTCCTCCGGCTGGGACGCGCTCGCGGGGATCGTGGCGGCGGCCAGGACTGCTTAGCTCACCAGCAGAGCCGCCAGTTCCGCGGCGTGCGCGTTCGACGGCGCGACCAGCACGCCCGCGGCGCGCAGCTTCGCGGCTTGGCGCGACCAGCCCTGCGGATCCTGCTCGGTCCCGGTAACCGAAGCAACGAAGGTCTTTTTCCCTTCGATTGCTTGAATGAGAACACCTGCCGGGTCCGGATGCGCCCCATATCCGAGAACCACGTCGACCAGGATCACGCCGACCTGCGCATCGGCGAGCGCGGCCGCGACGTGATCGTTGCGCAGCTCGGGCTCGATCATCGGGTGCGGCCGGCTGCGCGTATGGCGCTCGTCGCCCAGGTCCACGAAACGGTGCTGCTTCAGGCCCTTGCGCCGGAAGATGAGCTCGGCCTCGCTGCATAGCGTGCCGCCGCAGTAGAGGCCGCGGACGTCACCCTTGATCTTTCTCCTTTTCCCGGATGGATCGTCGTCGACCCTCGAACCCGCTGCCATTTCGGCCGCCGCGCGCAGCGTGGGCGCAAGGCCGGGCTTCTCCAGGCCGAGGAAGCAGACCACGGAGCGCTTCGCGCAGCGCGCCAAGCGCGCGAGCACCTGGTCGGCCACCCGCGCGGCGGGCGGCTTGGAAATCAGCACGATGGTTCTGGTGCTCGCGTCCTTTTCCAGCGCATCGATGGCGGCGAGCGTGCCGAGGCCGCCGATGCGCTGGTCGAGGTCGCGGCCGCCGACGCCGATACCGTGCGAGACGCCCGCCCCCAAGCGCGCGATCAGGCAGGAGACTTCCTGCAGACCGGTGCCCGAGGCCGAAACGATGCCGATCTCGCCGCGCGGCACCGCGTTGGCGAAGGCGAGCGGCATGCCGGCGATGAGCGCGGTGCCGCAGTCCGGGCCCATGAGCAGCAGGCCCTTTTCCCGGGCGAGGAGCTTGAGCGCGCGCTCTTCCTCGAGCGGCACGCCCGAGGAGAACACGAGCGCGTGCAGGCCGGCGCCCAGCGCCTTGCGCGCCTCGAGCGCGGCGAATTCGCCCGGCACCGAGATGAGCGCCAGGTTGGCCCGGGGGAGACGCTCGAGGGCCGTGGCCAGGCGGCGCGCGCGCGGCAGATCTGCGGCAACCTGGGTATTCTCGACAGGAAATTCAAAGGCCCGGTCGAGCGCGTTGCTGCCCGATCCTGCATCCGACGCACGCACCGCGATCACGAGATCGCTGGCGCTCGCCTGCTCGCCCTCGGCGGCGAGCAGGCCGGCCTCGCGCAGCAGCGCTTTGTTCGACGGGCTGCCGATCATCACCGCGGCGTCCTCGATACCCGGCAGCGCAGCGAGCCGGCGTGACAGGCGCATCGCCGCCACCGAGTCCAGGTAGCGGCCGCGCTCAACGCGATTAAGAACCGAGGGCACGCAGCGCCTTCTGGAAGCACGCCAACGGCGCGCGCGCGATGCCGGCACCGACCTGGCCGACGCCGGGCAGGCGGTGCGCGATGCCGGTGTTGATCGCAGGCTGAATGCCGGTCTCCACCACGCTGCGCACGTCGATGCCGGTCGGCGTGCCGGCGAACTCGAGCGCCGGGATGCCCCACTTCGGGTTGCGCGCCGCGCTGATCTCGCCCATCGCGCGCGTATGGCCCAGCGCCTCGGCGAAACCGCCCGCGCCGACGAAGCCCGCGACCGCGGGCGCCGCCGCCATGGCGAACGCGCCCAGCCCCACCGCCTCGAGGATCGCCGAGTCGCCGATGTCCGGGTTGGCGTCGGCCGCGCCGAAGCCCGGGAAATAGAGCCCCTGCGGCATCTCCACCGGCGCGGTGAACCACTCGTCGCCGCGCCCGGCGACGCGGATGCCGAAGTCGGTGCCGTTGCGCGCCATCGCCGTAACGATGCTCGAATGCGCCACGCCGCGCGCCGGGTCGAGGATGCTCTTGCCCATCGCCATAGCCACGTTGAGGAAGAACTGATCATTCCCGGCAATGAATTCAAGCGCCGGGACGCTGCGCGCCAGCCCCGCCGCGAGAGTCCTGAGCAGAAGCGAAGTGCAGGCGACGTTGCGCTGGTGCATCTCGTCGCCCATGGCGAGCCCGCGGGCGATGAGGGGGTTCAAGGGAATGCCGCCGAGCGACCGCAGCGCCGCCCCGAACAAAGGCGCAAACTCGTCCCGCAGCCAGGCCAGTCGCGCCAGCACCTCGGCATCGTTGCCGCCGAAGCGCAGCACCTTGCCCAGGCCCTCGTTGATGGCGCACGCAGCACGGTTGCCGAAGGCGCGGTTCTCGACCACGAGCAGCGGCATGCTGCGCGTGGTGATGCCGGTCATCGGCCCGACCGCGCCGAAGTGATGGTTCGGCGCGAACTTCACCGCGCCGGAGGCGGCGAGCTCTTCGGCCGCGGTCAGATCGTCCGCCCAGCCCTCGAACACGATCGCGCCGCACACCGCGCCCCGCAGCGGACCGCACATGCGCTGCCATTCGATCGGCGGGCCGGCGTGAAGGACGAGGCGCCCGGCGTCGAGCTCGGGGATCAGCTCGCCCGCGCGGCGTACGCCGACCAGAACGGGCTCGGCGGCGAGAATGCGCCGCAGCGCCTCGCGATTCGCCGCTTCGATCTCTTCGCTGAAAAGCACCGGCGGCGACCAATCGACCTGCGCCACGGCGGCGCGGTTGGCGGCGAGGTCGCGCGCGAAGCTTTCCAGGCCGATGTTGACGACGCGCAACGGGCCGGCGAGCAGCGCGGCGATCGACACCGCGGCTACCTGCGGGCGCGCCAGCGAAACTGCGGGTAGCGCTCGCGCGGCCCCGAGGGGGCGAGGTAGGCGGGAGCGATCGCCTCGAGGTCCTGCGGCTGGATCTGGAACGGAAACGCCGCGTCGCAGGTGCTCGGCACGCGCATGGAGAAGTAGTTGTCGCGCGTCATGAGCGGCCCCGGCAGGTGCTCGAGCATCCACGCCTGCAGGTACGACACGCGGTCGGGCAGGCCGATCACCAGGCGGCGCCGGTGGGTCGCGGCGCAGACGTATTCCACCAGCGCCTTCATCGTGTACACGCGCGGCCCGCACAGCTCGTAGGCCTTGCCGATGGCCGCGGGCTCATCCAGCGCGAAGTGCAATGCGCGCGCGACGTCGCCGACGAACACCGGCTGGAATCTTGCATTGGGACAGGGAACGCCAATGGCGGGCGCCAGCTTCGCAAACCATGCAAAGCGATTCAAGAACAAGTCCTCGGGGCCGAACACCACCGAAGGCCGGAACAGGGTGACGTCCAGATCGTCGGCGGCGGCGAGCGCGCGCTCGCCGATGCCCTTGGAGCGCAGGTACTCCGAAGGCGCGTCCGGCGACGCGCCGAGCGCGCTCACGTGCAGCAGGCGGCGCACGCCGGCGGCGCGGCAGGCGGCGACGATCGCGAGCGGCAGCTCGACGTGCGCGCGGGCGAAATCGGGGCCGTAGTCGTTCGGGCCGCGCTCGTCGCGCCGCCCGCGCCGGCCATGGAGGATGCCGACCAGGTTGTAGACCGCCTGCTTGCCCGCGCACAGCCGCTCGAGCACGCCCGGGGCCATGACGTCGGCCTGGACCACGTCCACCGTCGGCAGCAGGATCAGGTGCTTGGCGCGCTCGCGGCGCCGCGAGGGCACGGTGACCTGGATTCCGGCGGCGGCGAGCGACGCCACCAGATGGCGGCCGATGAAGCCCGAGCCGCCGACCACCAGCACCGAATCTGCCTTCATGCCCTTCATGCGCCCTTAGCGCAGCTCGTCCTCGATCGGCGGCTCGGAGGCCCCGGGCGGCTGGATCACGCCGAGGCGCCTCTTGAGCGGTACCGGCGTCTGCTCGAGCACCGCCGCGTAGTACACCGAGTTCGCCATCACCTTCTTCACGTAGTCGCGCGTCTCGGGAAACGGGATCGACTCGACGTAGATCGCGCCCTCGAGGGGCTTGTCGTCGCGCCAGCGCCGCGCGCGCGCCGGGCCGGCGTTGTAGGCCGTCGAGGCGAGCACCGGGTGGCCGAGCTGCTCCAGGACGAGCTTGAGGTAGCCGGTGCCGAGCGTGACGTTGGTCTGCAGCTCGGTCACGTTCTTCGGCCGGTAGTTGCGCATCCCTATCTTGCCCGCGACGTAGCGCGCGGTGCGCGGCATGACCTGCATCAGCCCGGCCGCGCCGGCGCTCGAACGCGCGTCGACGTTGAAGCGGCTTTCCTGGCGCATCAGGCCGAGCACCCAGGCTTCGTCCACGCCGTGCGTTCCCGCGTACTCGCGCACCACGTCGTGGTACGGCAGCGGGTAGCGCAGCGTGAAGTTGTGCAGCTGCGAGGTGCGGTCGGCGGTGTGGATGGCGCGGTCGTAGACCGCGTTGCGCCGCGCCAGCTCCGCCGCGGCGAGCAGCCGGGCGTCGTCGAAGAAGCGGATGGCGAACAGCCACTCGCGCACGCCTTCGATGCGGATGCCCAGGCGGATCAGCTCGAGCGCGCGCCGCAGCGCGGGATCGGCGAGCGCGTGAGCGACCTCCTCCTCGGTGGGAATGTGGGTCTCCTGCGGCAGCATCGCCGCGTAGCCGAGCTCGTCGGACGCGAGCAGGCCGTAGAAGTCGGTGTAGCCGGCGATGCGCAGGAAATGCGCGCGGCTGCCGGTCTCCTCGCTCTGCGCCGCGAGCGCGCGGCCGTACCAGTAGATCCACGCCGGCTCGTGCACCGCGGCGGAGGACATGCGGTCGATCGAGGCGCGCACCACCGGCCAGTCGCCTTCGCGCAGCGCGGCGCGCACCTTCCAGGCGAGCTGCCGATCGTGCAGCGGCGCGTCGCCGGCGCGCGCGTACCACTCGAGCGCGCGCTCGTGGTGCTCGCGCGCCGCCTCGTAGCCGACCAGGCCCCAGAGGTACTGCAGCTCGGACTCGGAGAGCCGCTGGGCGAGCGGCCCTTCGAGCGCCGCGGCGGCGCCCTTCGGGTCGTTGCGCGCATACCGCACCGCGGCGAGCACCGCGACTTCGCGCTCGGGGCGCGTCACCAGCACCTTCGGCAGCCGCTCGATCAGCCGCCTGGGCTGGCGCGCCGCCTCGGCGAGCATGCGCTCGTCGGGCGCGTCGCTCTTCGGCAGCAGGCCGAGCGCGCTCTTCGCGGCGGTGATCTGGCCGTGCTCGAACAGCACGCGCACGCGGCGCCAGATGTCGGTATGGCCGAGCCGGCCGCGGGCGGACAGCGTGAGGCTGAGGCGCTGGCAGCCTTCGGGAAACTCGGCCGGCTCCAGCCACATCGCCATCGCGTCGTCGAGCGCGGTATCGTCGCCACGCTCCAGGCGCGAGATCCAGCGGTAGCACGACACTTCGAGGTCGTCGCGCGTGTAGAGCGGCGCCTGGCGGTTGAACTCCGCCCACTCGCCGCGCTTGCCGAGCACGCGCAGCCAGTCGCTGCGCATGCGCTCGGCGACATAGAGGGTGGCGTGCGTGGCGAGGAATTCGCGCACTTCGCGGTTCGGCGCGTCCTCGAGCCGCATCGACAGCCCCCAGTAGTCGAGCCAGGGCCCGAGCACATGGCCTTCGAGGTTGCCGGCCTGCCTCGCGAGCTTGATCGGATCGCCGGCGCGGTAGGCGTCGTAGGCGGCGAGCAGCGACTCGTCGGTGGTGTTTTTCGCGCCCGCGGCCGGCGCGGCGGAAATGCACACTAGCGCGGCCGCGAGGTTGCGGAAAACCTTAAAAATCATAAACTAAACCATCCCCCATGGATCCCGTACAGCTCAAAGCCTGGCGCAAAGCCGAACGCGACAGACTGATCGCGGCGCGCCTCGCAGTCGCCCCTGATGTGCTGGAGTTCTGGCGCCGGCGAATCGACGGCTTCCTCGAGCGCTCGTTCCCGGGCCTGGCCGGTTGCCGCCTCGCCTTCTGCTGGCCGATCAAGGGCGAATACGACGCACGCCATCTTGCCAGAACGCTGCGCGCCCGGGGGGCGTTGACCGCGCTCCCGGTCGTGCTGGCGCCGGGAAAACCGCTCGCCTTCCGCGAATGGCATCCCGGCATTGAACTCGCGGCCGGGCGGCTTGACATCCCGTTCCCGATGAATTCACAAGAATTGACCCCGGATGCGGCGCTGCTGCCGATGAACGGCTGGGATCCGCAGGGCTACCGGCTGGGCTACGGCGGCGGATTCTTCGACCGCACGCTCGCCAGCCTGGCGAAGAAGCCCCTCACGGTAGGAATTTCGTACGAGCTGGCGAAGCTCGAGACCATCCATCCGCAGTCCTGGGACATTCCGGTGGACTACGTCGTAACCGAGCGCGGCGTCTACCGGCGCGATCCTGAAGGCCTGGCGTTCCTGGGCGAGCCGGACGCGGGCTCGGGTACGCTCGCCTCGCCGGTCTGCTACGCCGACGAGCGCTACTTCGGCAAGAGTTAGCGCTTCAGCGCCAGGGTCACGCCGTCGCCGAGCGGCAAGAGCGAAAGCGCCACGCGCTCGTCGCGGTGCAGCTTGTCGTTGAAGGCGCGTAGCGCGCGGGTATCCGTGTCGCGGCGCTTGGCATCGGCGACCCAGCCCGACCAGAGCGTGTTGTCGACTGCGATGATGCCGCCGCGGCGCACCAGCGGCAGGCAGGCTTCGTAGTAGTTCGCGTAGTTGCCCTTGTCCGCGTCGATGAACACGAAGTCGAAGCGGCCCTTGAGATTCTTGAGGGTTTCGAGGGCAGGGGCCAGATGGAGCTCCATCTTGTGATTCATACCCGCTTTCTTCCAGAAGCGCCGCGCGATCGCGGTCCACTCCTCGCTGATGTCGCAGCACACGACGCGCCCGTCCTCGGGCAGCGCGAGCGCCACCGCGAGCGCGCTATAGCCGGTGTAGGTGCCGATCTCGAGGCAGCGCTTGGCGCCGATCGCCTGCACGAGCAGCGCCATGAACTGCCCCTGGTCGGCGCCGATCTGCATGCCCGAGTGCGGCACCGAGGCGGTGGCCGCGCGCAGCTCGCGCAGGATCTCGGGCTCGCGCACCGAGTGATCGAGGACGTAGCGCGCGATTTTTTCCGGCAGGAACGGCGCGCGCCCGGCCATGGCTACAGGAGGAACAGCTTGTAGGCGGGGTTGCGCGTCTCGTCGGCGTAGGGGTAGCCGAGCTTCCTCAGGAAATTGCGGAAGTCATTCATTTCATTCCTGGGTACCTGCATGCCTACTAGCACGCGGCCGTGGTCGGCGCCCTGGTTGCGGTAGTGGAACAGGCTGATGTTCCAGTCGCTGCGCATGCTGCTCAGGAACCGCATCAGCGCGCCGGGGCGCTCGGGGAATTCGAATCGATACAGCAGCTCATTCTTGGCAAAGGGCGCGCGCCCGCCGACCATGTGGCGTGCGTGCAGCTTGGCCATGTCGTTGTCCGAAAGGTCGAGCGTGGTCAGGCCGTGGCGGCGCAGGTTCTTCACGATGCGCGCCGTCTCCTCGCGCCCCTGCACCTCGACGCCGACGAAGATGTGCGCCTCGCGCGAGTCGGCGATGCGGTAGTTGAACTCGGTGACGTTGCGCGCGCCGAGGAGCCGGCAAAACCTCTTGAAGCTGCCCGGCCGCTCCGGGATGGTGACCGCGAGAATCGCCTCGCGGTGCTCGCCGAGCTCGGCCTCCTCGGCGATGAAGCGCAGCCGGTCGAAGTTGGTGTTCGCCCCCGAGGCAACGGCGACCAGGGTCTTGCCGCGCGCGCCATGTCGCTCGACCCAGGCCTTGGCGCCCGCGGTGGCGAGCGCGCCCGCGGGCTCGAGCACCACGCGCGTGTCCTCGAACACGTCCTTGATCGCGGCGCACATCTCGTCGGTATCGGCGAGCACCATCTCGTCGACCAGGCGCCGGCACAGGCGGAAAGTCTCGCGCCCGACCTCCTTCACCGCCACGCCGTCGGCGAACAGCCCGACATGGTCCAGCTTGATTCGTTTACCCGCCTTCAATGAGCGCGCCATGGCGTCCGCATCGACGGGTTCCACCCCGATAATCTTCACCGCAGGACGAACCCGCTTCACATAGGCGGCGATCCCCGAGATCAGGCCGCCGCCGCCCACCGGGACGAAGATGGCGTCGATCGCGCCCGGATGCTGGCGCAGGATCTCGAGGCCGATCGTGCCCTGCCCCGCGATCACCTCGGGGTCGTCGTAGGGATGGACGAAGGTGAGACCGCGCCGGCGTTTCAATTGAAGAGATTTCTTGTAAGCCTCTGCATAGGAATCGCCGTGCAGCACGACCTGCGCGCCGCGCGCCGCCACCGCCTCGACCTTGATGCGCGGCGTGGTGACCGGCATCACGATCACCGCGCGGCAGCCCAGGCGCTGCGCCGCGAGCGCCACGCCCTGCGCGTGGTTGCCCGCGCTCGCCGCGATCACGCCGCGCGCGAGGCGCTTGCGCGGCAGCCCCGCCATCTTGTTGTAGGCGCCGCGCAGCTTGAACGAGAATACCGGCTGCAGGTCCTCGCGCTTGAGGAGCAGGCGATTGCCGAGGCGCTTCGACAGCCCGGGCGCGAGCTCGAGCGGCGACTCGGTGGCCACGTCGTAGACCCGCGCTTTCAGAATCCGCTCGAGGTAGTTCTTGCTCAAGGCCGGCCGAATTTAGCATGGAGCAACTCGCGGTCCTGTTCGCGGCGAGTTTTGCCGCCGCCACGCTCGTGCCCCTGCCCTCGGAGGCGGCGCTCTTCGCCTACCTCCAGCTCCACCCCGAGAACCGGGCGCTCGCCGTCGCGGTCGCGACGCTCGGCAACACCGCCGGCGGCATGACGTCATACATGATCGGTCGATTGATTCCCCAAAGGACGCTGAATGTGAAGGCGGTCGAATGGCTGCGGCGCTACGGATCGCCGGTAAGCGCCCTCGCGTGGCTCCCGATCGTCGGCGATGCGCTCTCGGTGGCCGCGGGCTGGCTGCGGATCAACGGGATCGCAGTCCTTGCATTCATGGCGGCGGGACGCCTGGCGCGCTACCTGGCGGTGGCCGCCGTATCATGACGGGCATCCATATATGAAGCGACCGCAGTTCGCAGCGCAGTTTTCCCAGTACCGCCCGCATCCCTGGCACGGCCTGGAGGCCGGGCGCGAGCTGCCGCTCTGGGTGAACGCGTACATCGAGATCACGCCGTTCGACCTCATCAAGTACGAGGTCGACAAGGCGAGCGGCTACCTGAAGGTCGACCGGCCGCAGCGCACTTCGTCCCAGCCGCCCTCGCTCTACGGCTTCGTCCCCCGGACCTACTGCGGGCCGAAGATCGCCGCGCTCTGCCCGGGCGCCGAGCGCGGCGACGGCGATCCGCTCGACATCTGCGTGCTGTCCGAGCGGCCGATCCAGCGCTCCGAGATCATCGTGCCGGCGCGCATCGTCGGCGGGCTGCAGCTGCTCGACCGCGGCGAGGCCGACGACAAGCTGATCGCGGTGCTGGAAGGCGACTTCGTGTGGGGAAGCCTCACCGACATCGGGCAGCTACCGCCGGTGCTGGTCGAGCGGCTGCAGCACTACTTCGCTACCTACAAGCTGGTGCCGGGGACAAAGGCCCAGATCAGCGTGCAGCGCGCTTATGGCGCTGACCACGCGGCGCGCGTGGTCGAGGCTGCGGTCGAGGACTACAAGGCGCTCTTGCGGTCGTGAAGACCCAGGTCGTGGTGGATGCTAGGCGGCCTGCAGCTTCGCCACGGCGACCGCGAGCCACTTCACCCCGGTCGCGCCGAAGTTCACCTGCACGCGCGCGTCGCTGCCCTGCCCTTCGGCGTCGATGATCACGCCGGCGCCGAATTTTGGATGCAGCACGTTCTGGCCGATGCGCCAGCCGCCCGTGTCGCGGGGTTTTTTCATGATGGGTTCACCTCTGCGTGAAAAATCAGGCGTAAAAGCCTTCTGCTTCGAAAAGCGCGGCGTCAGCCACTTCATGAGCTGCTGCGGAATTTCCTCGAGGAAGCGCGACGGGATGTTGTAGCGCGTCTGGCCGTGCAGCATGCGCGTCTGCGCGTGCGACAGGTACAGGCGCTGGCGCGCGCGTGTGATCGCCACGTAGGCGAGGCGCCGCTCTTCCTCCAAACCGTCGCGCGCGGCGTTTGGTCCCACTATGCTCTGCTCGTGCGGGAACAGGCCCTCCTCCAGGCCGGTGATGAACACCACGTCGAACTCCAGCCCCTTCGCCGAGTGCACCGTCATCATCTGCAGCGCGTCCTGGCCCTCGCCCGCCTGGTGCTCGCCCGCCTCGAGCGCGGCGTGGGTGAGGAACGCGGTGAGCGGGTCGACCGCCTCGCCCGATTCGGCCGCGCGCTCCTCCTCGGTGAACGCGGCCGCGGCGTTCACCAGCTCGGCGAGGTTCTCGAGCCGGTCGGCGCCTTCGCGCTCGGCCTTGTAGTGCGCGACCAGGCCGCTCTTCGCGGTCACCACCTCGACGACCTCTTTCAGGGGCAGCCCTTGCGTCTCGTTTCGCAGATCGTCAATCAATTTCCTGAAGACTGTGGCTTTGCCCTCGGCGACCTTGAACAACGAAACCCCTGCCTGCTTCGCCGCGTCCTGGAGCTGCTCGATGGTGCGCGCGCCGATGCCGCGCGGCGGGAAGTTGGCGACGCGCAGGAAGGAATTGTCGTCCTCCGGCGTGGCGACGAGGCGCAGGTAGGCGAGCGCGTGCTTGATCTCGGCGCGCTCGAAGAAGCGCAGGCCGCCGTAGACGCGGTAGGGGACGCCCTGCGAGAACAGCGCGTGCTCGACCACGCGCGACTGCGCGTTCGAGCGGTAGAGCACCGCCATCTGGGAAAGCGCCGTGCCGTCGCGCGCCAGCGCCTGGACCTCGCCCACGATCCAGCGCGCCTCGTCGGCGTCCGACTCGCTCTCGAACACGCGCACCGGCTCGCCCTTGCCCGCGGCGGTCCACAGGTTCTTGCCCAGGCGGTTGCGGTTGTTGGCGATCAGCGCGTTCGCGGCGTCGAGGATGTTGCCGTGCGAGCGGTAGTTCTGCTCGAGGCGCACCACGTGCTTCACCCTGAACTCGCGCTCGAAGTCGGCCATGTTGCCGACGTGCGCGCCGCGGAAGGTGTAGATGCTCTGGTCGTCGTCGCCGACGCAGAACAAGCTCGACCCTTTTGCAGAAAGCAGCTTCAACCATCGGTATTGCAGGCGGTTGGTGTCCTGGAACTCGTCGACCAGGATGTGCCGGAAGCGGCCGCGGTAGTGCTCGCGCAGGATTTCGTTTCGGTTCAGCAATTCAAAACTTCTTAACAGCAGCTCGGGGAAATCTACCACGCCCTCGCGCTGGCACTGCTCGTCGTACGCGGCGTAGAGCTCGGCGGTGCGTCGCGTATGATCATCGGCGACCGGCACCTCGCGCGCGCGCACGCCCTCTTCCTTCTGCGCGTTGATGAAGTACTGCACCTCGCGCGCCGGGAAGCGGTCCTCGTCGACGCCCATGCCCTTGAGCAGGCGCTTGATCGCCGCGAGCTGGTCCTGCGAGTCGAGGATCTGGAACGCCTGCGGCAGGCCGGCCTCGCGCGCGTGCGCGCGCAGCATGCGGTTGCACAGGCCGTGGAAGGTGCCGATCCACATGCCGCGCGGGTTGACCGCCATCATCGCGCCGACGCGCGTCAGCATCTCGCGCGCCGCCTTGTTGGTGAAGGTGACGGCGAGGATTCCCGCGGGCGGCACGCGCCCGCCCTTCACCAGCCAGGCGATGCGGGTGGTCAGGACGCGCGTCTTGCCGCTGCCCGCGCCGGCGAGGATCAGCGCGTGCTCGTCAGGCAGGGTGACGGCGGCGAGCTGTTCCGGGTTGAGGTGTTCGAGGTGGAGCGACAAAGCCGCGGCATTTTACTGCGGCTGGAGGCCCAGTTCCGCCGCGAGCTTGCCCCAGCGCTCGATGTCGGCGCGGATCACGGCCTCGAATTCCTTAGGGCTTGAGCCGACGGTAAGCAATCCGGACTTGAGGAGGCGCTCCTTGACGTCGGAAGCGTCGAGCGCCTTCTTCGTTTCGGCGTGCAGGCGGTTCACGATCTCGCCGCTGGTGCCGCGCGGCGCGAGCAGCCCGAGCCACTGCGTGGCATCGAATCCCGGGAATCCGGACTCGTGCAGCGTCGGCACTTCCGGCAGCGCCGGGAACCGGTCCTTGCTGGTGAAAGCGAGGATGCGGATGCGCCCGGCGTGGTGGTGCGGAATGAGCGGCGTCGAGCCGAGGAACGCCGCCGGCACCTGGCCGCCGACGAGATCCTGCACCGCCGGCGCGCCGCCCTTGTAGGGCACGTGCGTCATGTCGATTCGCGCCAGCCTCTTGAAGAGCTCGCCGGACAAGTGCTGGCCGGAGCCGGTGCCCGAGTGCGCGAACGCGAACTTGCCCGGGCTCGCCCGGGCGAGCGCGACGAATTCCTGGACCGACCTCGCCGGCACCGAGGCGTGGACCGCGAACCCCAGCGGCTGGGTGGTGACCTGGGTCACGGGGACGAAGTCGCGCTGCACGTCGTACTGCAGGTTCTTCACTACCAGGTGCAGCGTGGTGACCGGGTCGGCGGCGAACAGGATGGCGTAGCCGTCGGGCGCGGCGCGCGCCACCTCGGTGGTGCCGATCGCTCCCACCGCGCCGGCGCGATTCTCGACCACGAACTGCTGGCCGAACGCGTGCGTGAGCTTGTCGGCGAGGGTGCGCGCGGCGACGTCGGTCGCCCCGCCCGGCGGGAACGGCACGATGAAGCGCACCGGCTTCGCCGGCCAGGACTGCGCCTGCGCGCACGCGGAAACTGCCAGAAGCAACGCAAGCAGCAGCGACTTCATCGGGCCTCCCGTTCCGTGTGTTGCTTATGCGGGTTTGGCGAGCGTATTGGATGCGATAATCCGCCGCTCCGCCAAATTTGTCACCCGCACCGTCACATGCACGAAGTCTACGACGCCGCGGCGGTTGAACGCGAAGCCCAGGGGTTCTGGGCGAGCCGCGATTCCTTCCGCTCGAGCGAACAACCCGGCAGGCCGAAGTTCTACTGCCTCTCCATGTTCCCCTACCCGTCGGGGAAGCTGCACATGGGGCACGTCAGGAACTACACCATCGGCGACGTCCTCACGCGCTACCACCGCATGCGCGGCCACAACGTGCTGCAGCCGATGGGCTGGGACGCGTTCGGCCTGCCCGCCGAGAACGCCGCGATGGCGAACCAGGTGCCGCCGGCGCGCTGGACCTACGACAACATCACTGACATGAAGGCGCAGCTGCAGAGCCTCGGCTTCGCCCTCGACTGGAGCCGCGAGCTCGCCACCTGCAGGCCCGACTACTACCGCTGGAACCAGTGGCTGTTCACGCGCCTGTTCCGCAAGGGCCTCGCCTACAAGAAGACCGGCGTGGTGAACTGGGACCCGGTCGACCAGACAGTGCTCGCCAACGAGCAGGTGATCGAGGGCCGCGGCTGGCGCACCGGCGCGCCGGTCGAGAAGCGCGAGATCCCGATGTACTTCCTGCGCATCACCGCCTACGCCGAGGACCTGCTCGCCGCGCTGGAGGAGCTGCCCGGCTGGCCCGAGCAGGTGAAGCTGATGCAGAAAAACTGGATCGGCCGGTCGGAAGGGGTCCGCGTCGGTTTCGAGTATCAATTGGAGAAGGAGAAGCGCGTGCTATGGGTGTTCACCACGCGCGCCGACACCCTGATGGGCGCGACCTTCTGCGCCGTGGCAGCGGAGCATCCCATTGCTTTGTTTGCTTCGAAGAAGGATGCCAAACTCGCGGCCTTCGTCGAGGAATGCAAGCGCGGCCCCGCGATGGAGGCCGAGCTCGCGCAGATCGAGAAGAAGGGCATGCCGACCGGGCTGTTCGTCACGCACCCGCTGTCGGGGGAGAAGCTGCCGGTCTGGGTCGCGAACTACGTGCTGTTGGGCTACGGCGAAGGCGCGCTGATGGCAGTGCCGGCGCACGACGAGCGCGACATGGAGTTCGCGCTCAAGTACCGGCTGCCGATCAAGCCGGTGATCCGCCATCCGCTGGGCGACACCACGCCGCCGCCGTGGAAGCCCGAGTACGCGCAATACGGCGTGTGCATCAACTCCGGCAAATACGACGGGCTGGACTTCCAGGCGGCGACCGACGCCATCGCGGCGGATCTGCAGAAGAAAACTCTCGGCGAGAAGCAGGTGCAGTGGCGCCTGCGCGACTGGGGCATCTCGCGCCAGCGCTACTGGGGCACGCCGATCCCGATCGTGCACTGCCCCGCCTGCGGCGACGTCCCGGTGCCCGACGAGCAGCTGCCGGTGACGCTGCCCGAGGACGTGGTGCCCGACGGCACCGGCAACCCGCTCAACAAGCTGCCGGCCTTCACCGACACGAGCTGCCCCGCGTGCGGCAAGCCCGCGAAGCGCGAGACCGACACCATGGACACCTTCGTCGACTCGTCCTGGTACTTCGCGCGCTTCTGCTGCCCGGGACTGGACCAGGCGATGGTGGATGCGCGCGCGCAGTACTGGATGCCGGTCGACCAGTACATCGGCGGCATCGAGCACGCCATCCTGCACCTGCTGTACTCGCGCTTCTTCCAGCGCGTGATGCGCGACGAAGGGCTGATGAAGGAGATCGCCGAGCCTTTCACCAACCTGCTCACCCAGGGCATGGTGCTCGCCGAGTCGTACTACAGCGATGCCGGCGGGCGGCGCGAGTGGATCAACCCGGCGCAGGTGGTCGTGCAGAGGGATGCAAAAGGAAAAATTCTCGAGGCAAGAACAGAGGACGGCAGCCCGGTGGTCTACGACGGCATCGGCACCATGTCCAAGTCGAAGAACAACGGCGTCGATCCCCAGGACCTGATCGACCGCTACGGCGCCGACACCGCGCGCTTCTTCATCATCTTCGCCTCGCCGCCGACCAACACGCTGGAGTGGTCGGACGAAGGCGTCGAGGGCTCCTACCGCTTCCTGCGCCGCCTGTGGGTCTACGCGACGCGGTTTTCGCGGCGCAAGGGAATGGCGGGAAAACCAGGCAAGGGCGCGCGCTTCGAGGTGCACTCGGTGCTGAAGCAGGCGAACTACGACCTGCAGAAATTCCAGTTCAACACCGTGGCCTCGGCCTGCATGAAGATTCTCAACGCGCTGGAGCGCCTGCCCGAGGAAGACGCCGCGGCCGACGAGGAGGGCATGTCGATCCTCATCCGGCTGCTGGCGCCGATCACGCCGCACATCGCGCACCACCTGTGGCGCAGCCTCGGCTTCGGCGAGGACGTGATGCAGGCGCCGTGGCCCGAGCCCGACCCCGCGGCGCTCGAGCAGGACGAGATCGAGCTGGTGGTGCAGGTGAACGGCAAGCTGCGCGGCTCGATCCGCGTGCCGAAAGCCGCCGACCGCGCGGCGATCGAGCAGCTCGCGCGGGCGAACCCGAACGTGCAGCGCTTCGTCGCCGGGCAGAGCGTCAAGAAGGTGGTGGTGGTCCCGGGGCGGCTGGTGAATCTTGTCATCTAGAAGGGCATTCCTGCTTCTGCTGCCGCTGCTCGCGACGGGCTGCGGTTTCCAGCTGCGCGGCACGGCCACGGTGCCGTTCGAGACCCTGTACCTGCCCGGCGCGGTGAGCGGCATCGCGCTCGATCTCAAGCGCAACATCCAGGCCGGCACCGGCGCGCGCGTGGTCGACGACCCCAAGGGAGCCGACGCGGTGCTGCTGTTCACCGAGGAGACGCGCCAGAAGGAGATCCTGTCGCTCACCGGCGCCGGCCGGGTGCGCGAGTTCCAGCTGCGCTACCGCGTCGGCTTCCGGGTGCACGACGGCAAGGGCGCGGACTACGTGCCGCAAAACACCATCCAGCTCACGCGCGACGTGACCTTCAACGACGCCGACATCCTCGCCAAGGAGGCCGAGGAGCAGCTCCTGTTCCGCGACATGCAGGCCGACATGGTGCAGCAGATCATGCGGCGCCTGGCGGCGGCGCAGCGGCCGAAGCCGCGGGTCGAGTAATGCAGCTGCGTTCCGAGGGGCTCGCGGCGCATCTCGCGAAGACGCTCGCGCCGGTGTACGCGATCCACGGCGACGAGCCGCTGCTCGTGCTCGAGGCCGCCGACGCGGTGCGCGCCGCGGCGCGCAGGCAGGGCTTCGCCGAGCGCGAAGTGTTCAAGCCCGGACGTTCCTTCGACTGGAGCGAGCTGCGCCACGCCGGCGCGACCCTGTCGCTCTTCGGCGGCAAGAAGATCGTCGAGCTCAGGCTGGCCGGCGGCAAGCCCGGCGCGCAGGCCGCCGAGGCGCTCGTCGCCTGGTGCGAGCGTCCCAGCCCGGAGGCGCTGCTCCTCGTCACCATGCCCAGGCCCGAGGGCGGCGGCTGGTGGGACGCGCCGTGGTTCCTCGCCCTGAAAGGCGCCGGCGTGGTGGTCGAGGTGCAGCAGATCGCGCGCGCGGCGCTGCCCGCCTGGCTGGAGAAGCGCCTGGCGCGCCAGAAGCAGAGCGCGCCGCGCGAAGTGCTCGAGTACCTCGCCGACCGCGTCGAAGGCAACCTGCTCGCGGCGCACCAGGAGCTGCAGAAGCTCGCCCTGCTCGCGCCCGAGGGCGAGCTCGCGCTGGAAACCGTGCACCAGGCGGTCGCCGAAGTGGCGCGCTTCGATACCTACGTCGCCGCCGAGGCGCTGCTCGCCGGCAATACCGAGCGCTACCTGCGCGTGCTCGAAGGGCTGCGCGCCGAGGGCGAGGCGCCGACCTATCTGCTGTACACGGTCTCGAGCGCGCTGTTCGCGCTGGCCAGCGGAGAGCACGTCAACAAGGCATTGAAGCGCGTGCTCGACTCGGCCCGGCGCTACCCGGCGCACGCGCTCGCGCAGGCGATAGCCGACGCCGCCGCCATCGACAAGGCGATCAAGGGCGTCGGCGCGGGCGAGGATCCGTGGGAGGAGTTCGCCAAGCTCGGCCTGCGCCTGCACGCCAGCCATTAGAATTGCCTGAATGGAAGTGAAGGCCTACATGGAGAGGATGGGGCGCGCGGCGCGCGCCGCGGCGCGCGAGCTCGCGCGGGTCGAAACCCGGACGAAGAACGCGGCCCTGACCGCCACCGCTGCCGAAATCCGCCTGCAATCGAAGAAGATTCTTGCGGCAAACGCGAAGGACGTAACCCAAGCGAAGAAAGACGGCTGCGACGCGGCGTTCGTGGACCGCCTGGCGCTCACGCCGGCGGCTGTCGAGCAGATGGCGGCCGGCGTCGAACAGATTGCGGCGCTGCCCGACCCGGTCGGCGCGATCTCCGAGCGCGTCACGCGGCCCACCGGGATCGAGGTGGCGAAGATGCGCGTGCCCATCGGCGTCATCGGCATCATCTACGAGTCGCGCCCGAACGTGACCGCGGACGCCGCGGCGCTGTGCGTCAAGGCGGGGAACGCCTGCATCCTGCGCGGCGGGTCGGAGGCGCTCGAGTCGAACCGCACCATCGCGGCGTGCGTGCGCGCCGGCCTGAAGGCCGCGCGGCTCCCGGAAGCGGCGGTGCAGGTCGTTGACACCGCCGACCGCGCCGCGGTCGGCGAGCTCGTCAGGATGCGCGCGTACGTCGACATCATCGTGCCGCGCGGCGGCAAGGAGCTGATCGCGCGCTTGTCAAAGGAATCGCGCATCCCGATGATCAAGCACCTCGACGGCGTGTGCCACGTCTACATCGACGACAGCGCCGACCCCGAGATGGCGGTGCGCATCGCCGACAACGCCAAGACGCAGCGCTACGGCACCTGCAACACCATGGAGACGCTGCTGGTGGCGCAAGGCATCGCGGCGCAGGTGCTGCCGCGCATCGGGGAAATCTACCAGTCGAAAGGCGTGGAGATGCGCGCCGATCCCGCGTCGCTGAAGTTCCTGAGCGGAAAAAAGGCGACCGAGGACGACTACTACACCGAGTGGCTCGCGCCGATCGTCTCGATCCGCGTGGTGAAGGGCCTGGACGAGGCGATCGAGCACATCGCGAAGTACGGCTCGCAGCATACCGACGCGATCGTCGCCGGCAACCGCGCGCGCGCCGAACGCTTCCTGCGCGAGGTGGACTCGAGCTCGGTGATGTGGAATGTCTCGACCCGCTTCGCCGACGGCTACGAGTACGGCCTGGGGGCCGAGGTCGGCATCTCCACCGACAAGCTGCACGCGCGCGGGCCGGTGGGCCTCGAGGGCCTGACGACGCAGAAGTACGTCGTGCTCGGCCACGGAGAGATCCGCTCCTGATCGGCATCCTGGGCGGCACCTTCGATCCGGTGCACAACGCGCACCTCGCCATGGCGCGCGCCGCGCTCGAGCACCTGCGGCTCGACAGGATTCTGTTCATGCCCACGGGTGCGCCGCGCTACCGCACGCCGGCGGTGGCCAGCGGCGCGCAGCGCGTGGCGATGCTCGGGGCCGCGCTACAGGATGAGCTGCGCGGCTCGCCGCGCTACGAAATCGACGCGCGCGAGCTCGCGCCGGGCACCTCGGGCTACACCGTGGACGTGCTGCGCGAGCTCAGGCTCGAGCTCGGCCCCGATACGCCGCTCTGGCTCCTGATGGGCGCGGACCAGTACGCCAGCCTCGGCTCCTGGCACCGCCCGCACGACGTGAAAAAGATGGCGCGAATCGCCGTGTTCGCCCGGCCTGGCATGGTACTTAAGGACAAGGTTTCCCTCATACCGATGGAACCGATGCCCGTATCGGCCAGCGAGATTCGCGCTCGCGTGGCGCGCGGCGAGGACATTTCGCAGCTCGTGCCGCCCGCGGTGGCGGGCTACATCGCCCTGCACCGGCTGTACGCCTGATGGACATCCGCCGCAAGCAGCGCGCGGTGCTCGAGGCGCTCGAGGGCGTCAAGGGCCGCGACATCCAGGTGTTCAACACCGCGCGGCTGCCGTCGATGTTCGAGCGCGTGGTGATCGCGAGCGGCGACTCCAACCGCCAGGTGAAGGCGCTCGCCGACCGCGTGCGGGAGCGCGTGCGCGAGCTCGGCGCGCGCGTCTACGGCGTCGAAGGCGAGTCGGCCGGCGAGTGGGTGCTGGTCGACCTCGGCGACGTGGTGGTGCACATCATGCATCCGACGGTGCGCGAGTTCTACAACCTGGAGGAGATCTGGGGCGGGAAGACCGTCCGGCTGAAACAGGCAGTACGGAAAAACGCCGGGAAGGCGAGGCCGCGTGCCAAGGCTGCGCGTCGTCGCGCTCGACGCTAGGCTGCCCGGCTGGGCCGAGCAGGCCTGCGCCGAGTACGCGAAGCGCATGCCGCGGGGGTATGAGGTTGCCAGGATCAATACGAAACCTGGAAAGTTGAGTTCTTTTCTCAAAGGCAATGTCGTAACGCTGGATGAGCACGGCAAGGACCTGACGACACAGCAGTTCGCGAAGCTGTTGCAGCGCGAAACCGTGTTCGTGATCGGCGGGCCCGACGGCCTGGACGCGGGCGTGAAAAAGGACGCCGCCGTGCTGCTGCGCCTGTCCTCGCTCACGCTGCCGCACGCGCTCGCGCAGGTGGTGCTGCTCGAGCAGATCTACCGCGCCGCGACGATCCTGACCGGCCACCCGTATCATCGATCATGATCTATCTCGCTTCCCGCAGCCCGCGGCGCCGCGAGCTGCTGTCGCAGATCGGCGTGCGCTACCACCTGCTGCTGTTCCGCGAGCATATGAGGGGGAAAGCAGGCGAGCGCCCGGACATCGACGAGAACCCGCAAGCGGGCGAGGCGCCCGCGGCCTATGTCGAGCGCATGGCGCGCGCCAAGGCCGACGCCGGCTGGCGGCGCATGCTGCAGCGGAACCTGCCGCCGGCGCCGGTGCTGGCCGCCGACACCATGGTCGCGCTCGGGGAACGGATCTTCGGCAAGCCCGGCACCCGGGCCGAAGCCGAGGCGATGCTGGCGGCGCTCTCGGGCCAGCGCCACGAAGTGCTGACCGCCGTGGCGATCAAGCACTACGACCGGCTGGAGCTCGCGCTGTCGAGCTCCGAAGTCCAGCTGAAGGCGCTCTCGCCCGAGGAGCTCGCCCAGTACGTGGCGAGCGGCGAGGGCGACGACAAGGCGGGCGCCTACGCGATCCAGGGACGCGCCGCGCTTTTCATCACGGAGCTGCGCGGCAGCTATTCCGGCGTCATGGGCCTGCCGCTGTACGAGACGGGCCAGCTGCTGGACAGGCTGCCGCATCGTGGTAAATGAGCGAAGAAATCCTTATTAACGTCACGCCGCGCGAGACGCGCGTCGCGCTCACCGGCTCGGGCGTGGTGCAGGAGCTGCTGATCGAGCGCGCCGCGAGCCGCGGCCTGGTCGGCAACATCTACGTCGGACGCGTGGCGCGCGTGCTGCCGGGCATGCAGTCAGCGTTCGTCGAGATCGGCCTGGAGCGCGCGGGCTTCCTGCATGTCGCCGATATAGGGGAGAGAAGCGGCGCCCATGGCGATCGGCCTATAGAAAGAATCTTGAGTGAGGGTGAACCGATCCTAGTCCAGGTGGTAAAAGACCCGATCGGCTCGAAAGGCGCGCGCCTTTCCACCCAGGTCTCGATCGCCGGCAGGCTGCTCGTCTACCTGCCTGCTTCTTCCCCCAATGGCGACCCGCACATCGGCATCTCGCAGAGGATCGAGGACGAGAACGGCCGCGCCGCCCTGCGCGAGCGCCTGAAGGAGCTGCTGCCCCCCGACGAGAAGGGCGGCTTCATCGTGCGCACGCTCGCCGAGAGCGCGTCGGAGGAGGAGCTGCGCTCGGACCTGGGTTACCTGCGCCACCTGTGGAGCGTGATCCGCGAGCGCTCGCTCGGCGCGCAACCGCCGCAGCTCCTGCACGAGGACCTGTCGCTCGCGCAGCGCGTGCTGCGCGACATGGTCACGGCCGACACCACCCGCGTGGTGATCGACTCGCGCGAGAACTACCAGAAGCTCGCCGCGTTCGCCGAGAACTACATGCCGCAGCTGCGCGCGCAGCTCGAGCACTACACCGGCGAGCGGCCGCTGTTCGACCTGCACAACGTCGAGGAGGAGATCGAGAAGGCGCTGTCGCGGCGCGTCGAGCTCAAGTCGGGCGGCACGCTGGTCATCGACCAGACCGAGGCGCTCACCACGATCGATGTCAACACCGGCGGCTTCGTCGGCAGCCGCAACTTCGACGACACGATCTTCAAGACCAACCTCGAGGCGGCGCAGGCGATCGCGCGCCAGCTGCGCCTGCGCAACCTGGGCGGTATCATCATCGTGGACTTCATCGACATGGAAAGTATCGAGCACAGAAATGCCGTGCTCGATGAGTTACGCCGCGCCCTGGCGCGCGACCGCACGCGCATCACGCTGAACGGGTTCACCGCGCTTGGCCTGGTCGAGATGACGCGCAAGCGCACGCGCGAGTCGCTCGCGCACGTGCTGTGCGAGCCCTGCCCGACCTGCGGCGGGCGCGGCGAGGTGCGCACCGCGCACACCGTGTGCTACGACATCCTGCGCGAGATCCTGCGCGAGGCGCGCGCCTTCAACGCGCGCGAGTTCCGGGTGATCGCGGCGCAGCCGGTGATCGACCTGCTGCTCGAGGACGAGTCGGCCTCGCTCGCCATGTTGTCGGACTTCATAGGCAAGCCGGTCTCGGTGCAGGTCGAGACCGGCTACGCGCAGGAGCAGTTTGATATCGTGCTGATGTGAACGAGATCTGCTTTACCCCCGCGAGGACGCTGGCCCGGCTGATCCGCTCGCGCAAGCTCTCGGCAACCGAGGTGATGCGCGCGTTCATCGCGCAGATCGAGCGCGTCAATCCGAAGGTCAACGCGATCGTAACCTGCCTTCCCGAGGAGGGGCTGAAGGCGGCGAAGGCACTCGATCGCAGCCGCAGGTTCGACGGCCCCTTCTCCGGCCTGCCGATCGCGATCAAGGACGTGATCCCGACCAAGGGCGTGCGCACCACCTGGGGCTCGCTCATCTACAAGGACCACGTGCCGACCGAGGACCACATCATGGCCGAGCGCCTCAAGGCGGCGGGCGCGATTCTCATCGGCAAGACCAACACCCCGGAGTTCGGCGCCGGCTCGCAGACCTTCAACGAGGTGTTCGGCGCGACGCGCAATCCGTACGACCTGTCGAAGACCTGCGGCGGCTCCTCCGGCGGCGCGGCGGTGGCGGTCGCCTGCGGCATGCTGCCGTTCGCCGACGGCGGCGATTTCGCCGCCTCGCTCAGGAACCCGGGCAACTTCTGCAACGTGATCGGCTTCCGGCCCTCGACCGGGCGCGTGCCCGCCTACCCGCATCCCTACCCCTGGAGCAACCAGAGCGAGCTCGGGCCGGTGGCGCGCACCGTCTCCGACGCCGCGTTTCTCCTCTCGGTGCAGGCCGGCCCCGACCGGCGCGCGCCGACCTCGATCACGGAACCGGGTTCTCTCTTCAACAAGCCCCTCGGCCGCAATTTTCGAAAAACCCGCGTCGCCTGGAGCCGCGACATGGGCGGGCTGCCGATGGATCCGCGCGTGAACCAGGTGCTGGAGCCGCAGCTCGAGGCCTTCAGGGACCTCGGCTGCATCGTCGAACAAGCCGAGCCGGACTTCTCCGGCGCCACCGAAGCGTTCGAGACGCTGCGCGGCCTTACCTACCTGCACCGCGGCGGCAAGCTCCTCAAGGAGCACCGCGACAAGCTCAAGGACACGGTGATCTGGAACACCGAGCAGGGCCTGAAGCGCAGCGCCGGCGACATCAACCAGGCCGAAGCCCTGCGCACCGCGCTCTACCACCGCATGCGCCAGTTCCTCGAGAAGTACGACTTCCTGCTCTGCCCGGTGAACCAGGTGCCGCCCTTCTCCGTCGAAGAGCCATACCCGACCGAGATCGCCGGCGTGAAGATGACCAGCTACCTCGACTGGATGAAGAGCTGCTACTACATCACCATCACCAGCCATCCGGCGATCTCGGTGCCTGCCGGCTTCACCGCGGAAGGCCTGCCCGTCGGGATGCAGATCGTCGGCCGCTACCGCGACGACTTCGGCGTGCTGCAGCTCGCGCACGCCTTCGAGCAGGCGACGCAAGTGTGGAAGCGCCGGCCGCCGGTCGCAGCGCAGGAGCACAATGACTAACATGCGGGCGACTCATTTCAGTATCCACATCGTCACGCTTGGCATGGCCCTGGTCCTGGCCAGCTGCGACCAGGACAAGCACCGCGGCCACGATCGCGGACAGGCCGAATCGATGCTCATGGTGAGGACCGAGCCGGCCGCCGTCAAAGCGGAGGAACCCGTCAGGTATAGCCTCATGATCCATGACGCGGCCGGCGCCATGGTCAAGGACTTCGAGACCGTTCACGAAAAGAAGCTGCACCTCATCATCGTGCGCGACGGGTTGGACCGGTTTGCCCATGTCCACCCGGATATGGATCGGGCCGGGAACATCACCGGCGCGTTCACTTTTCCCACGGCCGGCAAATATCGCCTTTATGCCGACTACAAGCCCGCAGGCGGGAAGCAGGCGACGTCAATCGCCGAGCTAGACGTCGCCGGAACGCCGCCGCCGAGACCGGAGCTTGTCCCCAATGCCCCGGGTCGGGTGAAGGCCGCAGAGCTGGTGGCGGATATCGCCGTCGAGAAAGCCGGGGCGGATGGAGCGACGCGGATCTCGTTCACGTTATTCGATGCGGCGCATAAGCCGATTATCGACCTCCAGCCCTACTTGGGGGCGATGGGCCATCTCGTCGTTCTCAGCGCCGACGGCAAGCAGTACGTGCACTCCCACCCTCTGGAGGAGAAATCTTCGGGCGGGGCTGTAGCGTTTGCAGCGCACTTTCCGAACCCCGGGATCTACAAAGGCTGGGGGCAGTTCCGTCGTTCCGGCACGGTACACGACGTGCCATTCGTGGTGAAGATTGAGTAGTGTGCAGCGCTGCTCCTGGCCGTCGACCGAACTCGACATCGCCTATCACGACAGGGAGTGGGGCGTGCCGGTGCACGACGACCGGGCGCTGTTCGAGTTCCTGATCCTCGAGGGCGCGCAGGCGGGGCTGAGCTGGTCGACGATCCTCAAGAAGCGCGCGAACTACCGGCGCGCGTTCGCGCGCTTCGATCCGAAGAAAGTGGCGCGCTTCACGGCCGCGCGGAAAAGACTTCTCATGAAAGATGAAGGCATTGTTCGAAACCGGCTGAAAATCGACAGCACGGTCACCAACGCGCACGCCTTCCTCGCGCTGCAGCAGGAGTTCGGCTCGTTCGACCGCTATGTCTGGGGTTTCGTCGGCGGCAAGCCCCTGCAGAATTCAAGAACGGGCAAGGACATCCCTGCGCGCACCGCCGAATCGGACGCTTTGAGCAAGGACCTGAAACGACGCGGTTTCCGCTTCGTCGGCTCGACCATCTGTTACGCTTTCATGCAGGCCGTCGGCATGGTCAACGATCACCTCGTCAGTTGCTATCGCCATAAGGAGCTGTCGCGATAAGGCACCCTGCGACCTTGCTGGCCTTGCTGGCGCTGGCGGGATGTGCCGACCCGCAACCCACGCCGGTGAGCGACCCGGCGCGCCGGATCGAGCTGCCCGGCTTGTCGGTGTTGCCGCCGCAGGGGCAGGACTGGTTCATCGCGCCGAAAATCAACCTCCCGGCCGACTTCTCCGGAGCGGTGGTCCTCGCGGCTTTCGCCAGAAAGCCGCCGGCCGGGAAGGACCGCCTGGTCTATGCGTTAGTCAACGTCTTCGACGTCGGCCTTCCGGGCCTCGACAGCCGCGGCGCCGTGGTGCGCGAGGCGACCGAGGCGCTCAAGAAGGGCACCGCCCGGCAGCGCGTGCTCGACCTGAATGTCGCCCCGGCAAGCTCTCCGGCGCCGAACTGCGCGCGGTATCGGCGCAGCGCCGAGATGGACGCGAACAGCATTCTCGCCACCACGGGGGGGGGTCATGTGCGCGCACCCGCACTGGTCGAGATACGTGCTGGATATCCACTATGGCGAGCGCTACAAGCAAGGGCTGCAACCGCTGCCGCTCGAAGCCGATGTCGAGACATTCCTCGGCGGCGTGAGGTTCGCCCCGCAACGACCGATGGTGGAATAATCAGCCCCCTGCAGGCGTATTCCACGTACCTGACAAGGGGGAGGGAAGGACGATGCTGAAGGAACAATCGCGGCGCGATCTCAAGAACGATGACCTGAACAGCCTGGTGCCGGACGTCGAGGTCGACCGGCTCGGCTTCGTCGCCGCTTGCCTGGCAGCGGGCTTCGCGGTCACCGCCGAGCCGCTGCTCGCCCAAGCGATCAAGACGCCGATGGACGGCCTCGAGGGCGGCGACATCAAGATCGGCGACATCCCCGCCTACTACGCGGTGCCCAAGGGCAAGGGCAAGCGCCCGGTGGTGCTGGTGGTCGCCGAGATCTGGGGCAACCACGAGCACATCAAGGACGTGGTGCGGCGCGTGGCGAAAGCCGGCTATTTCGCGGTATCGAACGAGCCGTACTTCCGCATCGGCGAGCTGTGGAAGCTGACCGACATCAAGGAGGTGCTGGCGGGCGCGAACCAGCTCACCGATCAGCAGGCCTTCGCCGACCTCGACGCGGTCCTCGCCTGGGCGGCGAAGGACAAGCGCGCCAACGTCGAGAAGCTCGGCGTCACCGGCTTCTGCCGCGGCGGCCGCATGGTGTGGATGTACACCGCGCACAACAGGAAGGTCGACGCCGGCGTCGCCTGGTACGGCGGCCTGAGCCCGTCGATGCCCGGCCAGCCGCAGACGCCGATGGACGTCACCGACAAGATCGACCGCCCGGTGATGGCCTCTACGGCGGCGCCGATACCGGCATTCCGCTCGAGCGCGTCGAGATGCTGCGCGCCGGGCTGATGGCCTTCGGCAACGACAAGAAATCCACGATCCACGTCTACGACGGCATGCCGCACGCCTTCAACGCCGACTACCGGCCGAGCTACCGCAAGGAAGCGGCCGAGGACGGCTGGAAGCGCATGCTCGCCTGGTTCAAGAAGCACGGCGTGGCGTAAAGCCGGACGCCCAAAAAAAAGGCCGCCCACGAGCGGCCTTTTTCTTTTCTGAAAGTCTTAATCGGCGTAGACGCCGGCCTTCCTGATCAGCACAGGCCGTGCCAGATGCCGACCTCGACTTTGAGACCGAGCTCGTGCAGCGTCGGGATGTCGGGCAGCGAGGGCACGCGCTTGGCGGAGGTGACGGCGAACGCCTTCACCTTGCCGCCCTTGATCTGCGAGGTGGTGTTGGTCGTCTGGTCGCACATGAAGTCCACCTGGCCGCCGAGCAGGTCGTTCATCGCCGGCGCGGTGCCCTTGTAGGGCACGGTGAGGATGTCGGTCTCGATGGCGCTCATGAACAGCATGCCGCAGAGGTGCGAGGCGGCGCCGATGCCGGCGTTGGCGTAGGTGACCTTGTCCTTGTTCTTCTTGATGTAGGCGAGGAACTCCTTGAAGTCCTTCGCCGGCAGCTGCGGCTTGCCGATGATGGTCATCGGCACGTCGTTGATCAGGCCGATCGGCTCGAAGTCTTCCAGCGGCTTGAAGCGCAGGTTGCGGTACAGCGCCGGCGTGGTCGCCATGCCGATGTGGTGGATGAGGATGGTGTAGCCGTCGGGCTTGGCGTTCTTCACCTGCTCGGGCCCGAGGATGCCGCCCGCGCTCGGCCGGTTCTCGACGATGATCGTCTGGCCGAGGGGCTTGCCCATCGCCTGCCCCATGACGCGCGCCACCGTGTCGGTCGGCCCGCCCGCGGCGTAGGGCACGATCATGGAGATGCTCTTGTTCGGGTACTGCTGCGCGGCCGCGCCGGCGGCGAAGACGGCAAGCGCGACCAGCGACGAAAGGAGTGAGATTCGCTTCATTGTGATTGCTCCGGTGTTTGGCGCGCCCGGCGGGATTCGAACCCACGACCCTTGGCTTCGGAGGCCAATACTCTGATCCGCTGAGCTACGGGCGCCGCGAAATAGGGAGGCGCAGAATAGCAGACTTTCAAGCTAAAATCATGCCGTTACCAAAACCCCAACTCTAAAATCTCCAGTGGACACGCACGATCAGCACTCGTCGTTCATCAAGACTCCCCAGCAGCTCGTCGTCGTGATCCTGGCTGCGTTCGCGGTGCCGATCTTCGGCATCGTGCTGCTGGTGAATCTGGTGCTCAGCCGCCCCGGCGCCGATCCCGGCGCGTTGACCTCCGAGGCGGTCGCGGCGCGCATCCGGCCGGTCGCGCGGCTCGAAATCGGCCCGCCCGCGGCAGCGCCGGGCGCGCGCTCCGGCGACGCGATCGTGCAGGCGACGTGCGCCACCTGCCATCAGGCGGGCGTCGCGAAAGCGCCGAAGCTCGGCGAGCGCAACGAGTGGGCGCCGGCGATCAAGCAAGGACTCAACGCGATGGTGCAGTCGGTGATCAAGGGCAAGGGAGCCATGCCGCCCAAAGCCGGCGACCCTTCGCTCACCGAGGACGAGATCCGGCGCGCGGTGGTGCAGATGGCCAACCTCGCCGGCGCCGGTTTCAAGGTTCCTGCGACGCCCAAGGAAAAACCTGTTGCTGAAAAGTCCGCCGACGGGAAGGCGGTCTACGACAAGGTGTGCTTCGCTTGCCATCAGGTGTCGATCGCGGGCTCGCCGAAGCTCGGCGACAAGGCGGCCTGGGCGCCGCGCATCCAGACCGGCACCGCCGCCCTGGTGCAGACGGTGATCAAGGGCAAGGGCGCGATGCCGCCGAAGGCCGGCAACCCGGCGCTCGCCGAAGGCGAAATCCGCGCCGCAGTGGAGTTCATGGTCTCGCAAAGCAAGTAGGGTGGGTTGCAACTCCTCTTCATCATCGACCCGCCTGATTCGCTCAAGGCGTACAAGGACACCAGCGTCGCGATGATGCGCGCCGCGCAGAAGCGCGGCCACGCGGTCTGGGTATGCGAGCAGGCAAGCCTGCAGTGGTCCGGAAGCGCGGTCGCGGCCGCGGCGCAGCGCATCTCGCTCGCCGACAACGACGAGGACTGGTACCGCGCGCACGAGACGGAAACGCGGCCGCTCGCCAAGTTCGACGCCACGCTGATGCGCAAGGACCCGCCGTTCGACCTCGAGTACGTGGCGAGCAGCTGGCTGCTGTCCGAGGCGGAGCGCCAGGGCGCCAAGGTGTTCAATTCGCCGCGCGCGCTGCGCGATCACAACGAGAAGTTCGCTATCGCGGAGTTCTCCCGGTTCACGGTGCCCTCCCTTCTGGGCCGGTGCATGGACGATTTGCAGAGATTCATCGATGAACACCGCGACGCGGTGCTCAAGCGCCTCGACGGGATGGGCGGGCACGGGGTGTTCCGCGTGCGGCACGACGACCCGAACCGCAACGTGATCGTCGAGACCGTGTCGGAGTTCGGCACGCGCAGCGTCATGGCGCAGCGCTACATCCCCGAGATCGCGCAGGGCGACAAGCGCGTGCTGCTGATCGACGGCGCCGCGGTGCCGCACTGCCTCGCGCGCATCCCCAAGGCGGGCGACTCGCGCGGCAACCTCGCCGCCGGCGCGCGCGGCGTGGCGCAGCCGATCACGGCGCGGCATCGCGAGATCGCGGCGGCGGCAGGACCGGTGCTTGCAAAGAGAGGGCTGCTGCTGGTCGGGCTCGACGTGATCGGCGACTGGCTCACCGAGGTGAACGTCACCAGCCCCACCTGCTTCCGCGAGATCCAGGACCAGACCGGGTTCGACGTATCCGGCATGTTTCTCGATGCCCTGGAGAGGAAGCTCGCATGATCGGCGTGCTGATCGTCACCCACGGCGACATCGGCAACTCGCTCCTGACGAGCGCGAACCAGATCCTGGGCGCGGCGCAGCGGCAGGTGGCGACGCTCAGCGTCTGGCGCGCCGACGACATCGACGATCTCGTGCTGCGCGCGCGCGAGCTGATGGAGAGCCTCGATTCGGGCGACGGGGTCCTGGTGCTGACCGACATCTTCGGCGCGACGCCGGGCAACGTGGTCTCGCGCGTGCTCCAAGACGGGCGCATCGAAGGCGTGTCGGGAGCTTCGCTGCCCATGCTGCTGCGCGTGCTCACCAGCCGCAACGGCTCGCTCGCCGGAGCGGTGCAGAGAGCGCTTTCCGGCGGCGCCGAAGGCGTGGTGCACATGAACACCGACCGATGCTGCGATGCCTAGCATTTCGGCAGACATCGTCAACAAGCTGGGGCTGCATGCCCGCGCCGCCGCCAAGCTCACTCACCTCGCCGGCAGCTACCAGTGCGAGATCTGGATCTCGCGCAGCGGCCGGCGCGTCAACGCGAAGAGCATCATGGGCGTGATGATGCTCGCCGCCGGCCAGGGCACTTCGGTGCTGATCGAGGCCGAGGGCGCCGACGCCGAGCAGGCGATCTCAGCCATGACGAAACTGATCGCCGACAAGTTCGGCGAAGGCGAATGAACTTCGTCCTCCACGGCTACCCCGTCTCGAGCGGGATCACCGTGGGCTACGCGCATCTGGTGTCCACCGCGCGGCTCGAGGTGGCGCACTATGAAGTGTCGCCCGCGCTGGTCGATGCCGAGATCGCGCGCTTCGACCGGGCCATGAAGGCCGCGCAGCACGATCTCGCCGAGCTGAAGGCCCACATCCCGGCCGGCTCGCCGGCCGAGTTCGAGGCGTTCCTCGACCTGCACCGCATGATCCTCAACGACTCGACGCTGGCGCAGGCGCCGCGCGAGATGATCCGCAAGCGCCGCGCCAACGCCGAATGGGCGCTGGTGCAGCAGATGGAGCGCCTGGTCGAGCGCTTCGAGGAGATCGAAGATCCCTACCTGCGCGAGCGCAAGGCCGACGTGCAGCAGGCGGTCGAGCGCGTGCTCGCCGCGCTGATGGGCGGGCAGACGCTGTCCCCGCCGGCGATCTCGGAGGAGGAGAAGCTGATCGTGGTGGCGCACGACCTGTCGCCCGCCGACATGATCCTGTTCAAGAAGCACCGCTTCGGCGGCTTCGTCACCGACGTCGGCGGCGTCACCTCGCACACCGCGATCGTCGCGCGCTCGCTCGGCATCCCGGCGATCGTCGGCCTGCACCACGCGCGCGAGACCGTCGCCGAAGGCGAGCTGCTGATCGTCGACGGCACGCACGGCCTGCTGATCGTCAACCCCGACCCGCTGGTGCTCGCCGAGTACCGCGCGCGCCAGGCCGAGCTCAAGGCCGAGAAGAAGCGCCTGCGGCGCCTGAAGTCGACGCCCGCGACCACGGTCGACGGCACGCCGATCGAGCTGTACGCCAACATCGAGCTGCCGCAGGACATGCCGGAAGTGCTCGACGCCGGCGCCGAGGGCGTGGGCCTGTTCCGCACCGAGTTCATGTTCCTCAACCGCAAGGACCTGCCCGGCGAGGACGAGCAGTTCGAGGCGTACCGCGAGGTCGCCAGGGCGATGCAGGGCCGGCCGGTGGTGCTGCGCACGCTCGACCTCGGCGCCGACAAGGCGCTGAACGGCAGCGGCGAGGGCTCGCACTCGATGCCCAACCCGGCGATGGGCCTGCGCGCGATCCGCTTCTGCCTCGCCGAGCCGCAGATGTTCTGCACCCAGCTGCGCGCCATCCTGCGCGCCTCGCACTACGGAAGCGTGCGGATCCTGCTGCCGATGCTCGCGCACGCGCACGAGATCGACCAGACCCTGATCCTGATCGCGCAGGCGAAGGCGCAGCTCGACGAGCGCGGCCAGCCCTACGACAAGGACATCCAGATCGGCGGCATGATCGAGATTCCGGCGGCGGCGCTGGCGCTGCCGATCTTCATGCGCCGCCTGAACTTCCTGTCGATCGGCACCAACGACCTGATCCAGTACACGCTCGCCATCGATCGCACCGACGACTCGGTCGCGCACCTCTACGACCCGCTGCACCCCGCGGTGCTGACGCTGGTCGCCGGCACGATCCAGACTGCGACCCGGGGCGGAGTCCCGGTCGCAGTCTGTGGAGAAATGGCGGGCGACCTGCAGCTCACGCGCCTGCTGCTCGGCCTGGGCCTGCGCAACTTCTCCATGCACCCGTCGCAGCTGCTGCCGATCAAGGAAAAGATCCTGCGCACCAACCTCGCCGAGGTGCAGACCCTCGCGCAGCGCGTGCTGCGCGCGAGCGACCCGGCGAAGACGCGCGACTTGCTGTCCAAACTCAACGCCTAAGGAGATTTATGAGATTCGTCCTGTTGCTTGCCCTGCTGGCTTTTTCTCATGCAAGTGCGCAAACCTATCCCTCCAAGGCGGTGAAGCTGGTCGTGCCCTTCCCCGCCGGAAGCGCCACCGACCAGATCGCGCGCGTAGTCGGCCAGCAACTCCAGGAATCGCTCGGCCAGCCGTTCGTGGTGGAGAACAAGCCCGGCGCGCAGGGCTCGATCGCCGCGACCGAGGTCGCCCGCGCGGCGCCCGATGGCTACACGCTGATGCTGACGACCAACACCCCGCAGGCGGCGAATGTGAGCCTGTTCAAGAAGCTCAACTACGACCCGGTGAAGGACTTCGCGCCGATCGCGCGCCTCGGCACCATCTCGTTCATGATCATGGTGCGGCCCGATTTTCCCGCGAAGAATCTCAAGGAGTTCTTGCATCACGCAAAAGCCAATCCGGGAAAGCTCTCCGCCGGCTACGGCTCGGCGGGCTCGCAGGTGTCGCAGGCGATGCTGCGCTCCATGGGCAAGATCGACTTCATCGACGTGCCCTACAAGGGCCTGCCGCAGGCGATCACCGACGTGATGGGCGGCCAGATCAGCTTCACCTTTGCCGATCTCGCCAACGCGCTCGCCCAGATCAAGGGCGGCAAGCTGCGCGGCATTGCAGTCACGTCGCAGAAGCGCTCGGCGCTCGCGCCCGACGTTCCCGCGATCGCCGAAGAGCTTCCCGGCTACGAGCTGATCGCGTGGTTCGCGCTCGTCGCGCCGGCGGCCACGCCCGCTCCCGTGGTATCGCGCCTGCATGACATCACGGTGAAGTCGCTGGCCAAGCCCGAGGTCGCGGCGCGCTTCGCGACCCTCGGCACCGACGTCGCGCCGATGAACCCCGAGCAGCTCGGCGGCTTCATCCGCTCCGAGATCGCGAAGTGGGCGAAGATGGCCAGGGAAGCCGGCATCCAGCCGGAATGAACTAGCAATGGCAGGGCCGCTCGCCAGCGTCAGGGTCCTCGACCTCACCACGGTGGTGATGGGCCCCTACGCGACCCAGATCCTCGCCGACTTCGGCGCCGACGTGATCAAGGTCGAGCCGCCCGACGGCGACGTGATGCGCCAGGCGTGGCCGTTCCGCCACCCGGGCATGGGCTCGATCTTCCTCAACGTCAACCGCAACAAGCGTTCGGTGGTGCTCGATCTGAAGAAAGATTCCGCCCGGGAAGCATGCCTCGCGCTGGCGCGGCGCGCGGACGTGCTGGTGTACAACATCCGGCCGCAGGCGATGGCGCGCTTGAAGCTCTCCTATGAGGAAGTGAAGCAGGTAAACCAGAAAATCATCTATGTCGGCTGCTTCGGCTATAGCCAGCGCGGCCCGTATGCCGCGAAGGCTGCGTACGACGACATGATCCAGGGCGCCTCGGGCCTGCCGTGGCTGCTGCAGAAGCAGGGCGCGCCCGAGCCGCGCTACGCGCCGATGATCGTCGCCGACCGCTCGGTCGGCCAGCAGGTGGCGGGCGCGGTGAGCGCGGCGCTCTACCACCGCGAGAAGACCGGCAAGGGCCAGCGCGTCGACGTGCCGATGTGGGAGCACCTGCTGCAGATCGTGCTCAGCGACCACCTCGGCGGCTACACCTTCGACCCGCAGCACGGCGAGGCCGGCTACGCGCGCATCCTCGCGCCCGACCGGCGCCCCTACCAGACGAGCGACGGCTACGTCTGCGCGCTGATCTACAACGACAAGCAGTGGAAGGGGTTCCTCGACATCATCGGCAAGCCCGAGATCCTGGCGCAGCCCGAGTTCGCGACGCAGGAGACGCGCAGCCAGAACTACGTCAAGGCCTACGCCATGATCGCCGACGAGGTGAAGGGCCGCAGCACCGCGTTCTGGCTCGAGGCGCTCGAGCGCGCTGACATCCCGGTGCAGCGCATGAACAGCCTCGACGACATCGTCGCCGACCCGCACCTGAACGCGATCGGCTACCTCAAGACCGTCGAGCACCCGAGCGAGGGGCGCATCCGCACGCTGGCGGTGCCCTCCGAGTGGTCCGAATCCCCGCCCGAATACCGGCGGCACGCGCCGCGCCTGGGCGAGCACACCCGCGAAGTCCTGCGCGAAGCCGGCTTTTCAGACCCCAAGATCGATTCGCTGATCGAAGCGGGAGCCGCGAAGCAAGCTCCGTTATAATTCACGCCGCGCCGATTTGAGTCAGCTTGCGGGCGCCTAACAAATACCGCTAAAGAGACATGAACGCTCCACACGATCCCGCTTCCGTCGGCGCGGCCACCGCGCAGAAGGCGCATTTCAGCGAGCCGATCCGCCTGCGCGGCGGCGCCGAGCTGCCCGCGTTCGACATCGCCTACGAGACCTACGGCACGCTGAACGCGGCGCGCTCCAACGCGGTGCTGGTGTGCCACGCGCTGAATGCCTCGCACCACGTTGCAGGTTTCTATAAGGATGACCCTGAAAACCTGGGCTGGTGGGATAACTTGGTCGGCCCGGGCAAGCCGCTGGACACCAACCGCTTCTTCGTCGTCGGCTCGAACTACATCGGCAGCTGCTTCGGCTCGACCGGGCCGGCGTCGCTGAATCCCGCCACCGGCAGGCCCTGGGGCGCGGACTTCCCGGTGGTGACGGTCGAGGACTGGGTCGAGGCTCAAGCGCGCCTCGCCGACCACCTCGGCATCGAGCGCTTCGCGGCGGCGATCGGCGGCTCGCTCGGCGCGATGCAGGCGCTGCAGTGGACGCTGTCCTACCCCGAGCGCATCCGGCACTCGATCGTGATCGCCGCCGCGGCCAAGCTCACGCCGCAGAACATCGCCTTCAACGAGGTCGCGCGCCAGGCGATCATGACCGATCCCGATTTCCACGGCGGGCACTACTACGACAAGGGCGTGGTGCCGGTGCGCGGGCTGCGCATCGCGCGCATGATCGGCCACATCACCTACATCTCGGGCGAGGCGATGGCCGAGAAGTTCGGGCGGCTGCTGCGCCGCGGCGCGCCCGGCTTCGATTTCGACATCGACTTCGAGATCGAGTCCTACCTGCGCTACCAGGGCGACAAGTTCTCGACCTACTTCGACGCCAATACGTACCTGCGCATCACCAAGGCGCTCGACTACTACGACCCCGCGGCCGACTACGGCGGCGACCTCACCAAGGCGCTGGCGCGCGCCAGGGCGGCGTTCCTCGTCGTGTCGTTCAAGTCCGACTGGCGCTTCACCCCGGCGCGCTCGCGCGAGATGGTCAAGGCGCTCCTCGACAACCGCCGCATCGTTTCCTACCTCGAGCTCGACGCGCCCGGCGGCCACGACGCCTTCCTGCTGGAAGATCCGCGCTACCACGCCGCGCTGCGCTCGTACTTCGCCAACATCCAGTTGTGAGGAAATGAGGTGAGACCCGATCTTCAGGCAATCGTCCAATGGGTACCGCAAGGCGCCCGGGTGCTGGACCTCGGGTGCGGCGATGGCGCGCTGCTGCGCTCGCTGTGGCAGGAACGCGAGGCGCCCGGCTACGGCGTCGAGATCGAGGACGCCGCCGTGCTCGCCTGCGTCGAAAACGACGTCAACGTGCTCCAGGTCGACCTCGAGAGCGGCCTGTCGCTGTTCGCGGACCGCTCCTTCGACTGCGTGATCCTCTCCGAGACCCTGCAGACCATCCACCGTACCGAGTTCCTGCTGCGCGAGATGCTGCGCGTCGGGCGCGAAGGCATCGTCAGCTTTCCCAACTTCGGCCACTGGGGCGCGCGCCTGCAGATCGCGCTCGGCAAAATGCCGGTGTCCGAGACCCTCCCCTACGCGTGGTACGAGACCCCCAACGTCCACCACTGCACCATCAGCGACTTCGAGGACCTCTGCCGCCGCATCGGCATCCGCATCGGCGAGCGCCTGGTGCTGCACGGGGGCAAGCCGGTCACCCTGATGCCCAACCTGTTCGGCAGCCTCGCGGTCTACCGCTGCACCAACGGCAGCTAGCGCGGCGGCTCTTCTTCCCGGCCCGCGCTGCCGATCGACAGGTCGGCGAGCCCGGAGCGGATCATGAACCAGAAGACGATCACGCCGGGAAGTGCCACTACGGTGGTGAGTACGTAGAAGTTGACGTAGCCGATCGCATCGATCAACCCGCCCGCGGTCGTGCCGGTGAGGAAGCGGCCGGCGATGCTCGCCAGCGCGGACAGTAGCGCGTACTGGGTCGCGGTGAAGCGCAGGTTGCACAGCGCGGAGAGGTAGGCGACCACGGTCACGCCGCCGATGCCGCTGGCGAAATTCTCGAAGCCGATCGCCGCGGCCATCCCGACATTGGTATGGCCGGCCGCCGCGAGCGCGGCAAAGCTCAGGTTCGAGATCGCCATCAGGACCAGGCTGATCAGGACGGAGCGTTTCATCCCCAGCCGCGCGTAGAGGATTCCGCCGCAAAAAATGCCGATCAGCAAGGCAGCGAAGCCGACCCCGACATCATAGAAGGCGATCTCGTCGTTGCTGAAGCCCAGGTCCTGGAACAGGAGCCGCAGCGTCAGGTTGGCGAGGGTGTCGCCGATCTTGTGGATCAGCACGAACACCAGCACCACCAGCGCGCCCTGGCGCCGCAGGAATTCGGTGAGCGGGCTGAAATAGGCGACGACCGCTTCGCGCACGCCGTGCGAACGTGCGGGCTCGCGATGCCGCGGCGGTTCGCCCATCAGCACGCCGACGAGCATCGCCGGCAGGGCAAAGAAGGCGCAGGCGATGTAAGCGGCGCTCCAGCCGAAGCGCGCGGCGAGCACCAGCGCAGCCGCGCCGGCGGCGGCGGCGCCGATGCGCCAGCCGTACTGCGACATGCCGGAGCCGGCGCCGAGCTGGCGCGGCTCGAGCAGCTCGATGCGATAGGCGTCGATGATGATGTCGAAGGTGGCGCCCGCGACGCCGACCGCGATGGCGGCGACGGCGACCAGGACCAGCGCGGTGCCGGGGTCGGCGAGCCCGAGGAAGGCAACCGCGGCCATCACCAGCACGCCGGTGAGCCAGAGCCAGCTGCGGCGCTGGCCGAAGCGCCCGATCAGCGGCAGCCTGACGTTGTCGACGATCGGCGCCCAGAGAAACTTGAAGTTGTAGGCGAGAAACGTGAGCGCGAAGGCGGTCACCGCGCTCCTGGTGATGCCTTGCTGCGCGAGGCGCGTGGCGAGCGTGGCGCCGATCATGGCGAACGCGAAGCCCGAGGAGATGCCGAGGAACAGCGCCGCGAGCGGCGCCGGCTCGAAGTAGGGCCGTACGCTCGCCTGCAGCCGGCTAGAGTTCATGCTCGTAGTCGATGATCAGCGGCGCGTGGTCGGAGAAGCGCTTCGCCTTGTAGATCGATTCCTTGCGCGCGGTCGCGGCGACGCCGGGCGTGGCGATCTGGTAGTCGATGCGCCAGCCGACGTTCTTCTTCCACGCCTGGCCGCGGTTCGACCACCAGGTGTACTGGCCGGGCTTGTGGTTCAGGCGCCGGAACACGTCGACGAAGCCGAGCTCGTCGAACACGCGGGTGAGCCAGGCGCGCTCCTCAGGCAGGAAGCCCGAGTTCCTCTGGTTGGAGCGCCAGTTCCGGAGATCGATCTCCTTGTGCGCGATGTTCCAGTCGCCGCACAGGATGAGTTCATGGCCGCGCTCCTTCAGCTTCTTCAGGTGAACCAGGAACGCCTTCAGGAAGCGGAACTTCGAGGCCTGGCGGTGCGGGCCGGCGGAGCCGGAAGGCATGTACATCGAGATGATCCACAGTCTTCCGAAGCGCGCTTCGACATAGCGCCCCTCGGCGTCGAATTCGCGGCTTGCGAAGCCGCGGCGGATCTCGTCCGGGTGCTTCCGGCTGTACAGGGAAACGCCGCTGTAGCCCTTCTTCTCCGCGAAGGCGTGGCAGGTCCGGAACGCCTTGAGCCCGTGCAGCTTCGCGTCGAGGTCCGCTTCCTGGCACTTCATCTCCTGCAGGCACACCACGTCGGCGCGCTGCCCGGCGAGCCAGCGGAACAAGCCTTTGCTTGCCGCCGAGCGAATCCCGTTTGCGTTTAGGGTGATTACCCTCAAGAAGATGCGGGGAAGGCGGAAACCCCGCCATGGGCTGCGGACCACTTCGCCGGGGCGTGCAGGAAGCTCTCGACCTCGGCGAGCTGCGCCGCGCCGAGGTAGTTGCCCTTCTTCACCACCGCGAGGATGTCCCACCACGTCGCCAGGTAGTGCAGCCTGACGTTCAGGTCGGCGAGGATCTTCTTCGACTCGGGGAAGATGTCGTAGTAGAAGTTGACGAACACGTGCTCGACGATCGCGCCCGCGCCGCGCAGCGCCTGACAGAAATTGATCTTCGAGCGACCGTCGGTCGTGAGATCTTCCACCAGCAGCGTACGCGCGCCTTCGCGCACATCGCCCTCGATTTGTGCATTGCGGCCGAAGCCCTTGGGTTTTTTCCGCACATACTGCATCGGCAGGCCGAGGCGCTCGGCGATCCACGCGGCGTAGGGGATGCCCGCGGTCTCGCCGCCGGCGACGACGTCGAACTGCTCGAAGCCCACGTCGCGCGCCAGCAGCCCGGCGGCGAAGTCAACCAATTGCGTGCGGATGCGTGGATAAAAGATGAGCTTGCGGCAGTCGATGTAGACCGGGCTCGCCCAGCCGGAGGTGAAGATGAACGGCTTGTCCGAGAAAAACAGCACAGCCTTGACCTCGAGCAGCATCTTGGCCGTGGTCTCGGCGACGAACGCCTTGTCGGCGAAGTGCATGTGCGGCGCGGATTCTAGCAGGTTAGAATCGGGCATTCGCACCTTGGGGGGATTGCGATGACTCCTCGCCTGGCAGCTCATCTCGCATCTTGCGCAGCGGCCGCGCTGCTGGCGGCGCCGCTGGCCGCGCTCGCGCAGCCGAACAAGGAGCAGCTCACCTACCGCTGCAAGGGCACCGACGGCAAGCGGTACTACGGCTCGACGATTCCGCAGCCCTGCTTCGGCCAGCCGCTCGAGCTGATCAACAAGCAGGGCCTGGTGGTGAAGCGCATCGACCCGGAAGGCGACGAGAAGGCGCGCCTCGCCAAGGAGGCCGACGCGGAGAAGAAGCGCGAGCTGGAGGCGGCGCAGAAGGACGCGCAGCGGCGCAACCGCGCCCTGCTCGCCACCTACACCAGCGAGAAGGACATCGAGGAAGCGCGCGGCCGCGCGCTGCAGGAAAACCGCAAGCAGGCGCAGGAAGTCGAGGGCCGCATCGACGCGATCCGCAAGCGCATGGCGCGCTCGGAGAAGGACCTCGAGCTCTACAAGACCGCCGGCAAGGGCACGCCGCCGGCGCGCATCAAGGAAGAGATCAGCATCGCCGAGCTCGACCTGAAGGCGCAGGAAACGCTCCTCGCCGCGAAGAAGAAGGAAGTCGAGGGCATCAACGCGCGCTACGACGAGGACCGCCGGCGCTTCAAGGAAGCCACCGGGCGCAAGTAGCTAGGCCAGCTTTTTCTTGAGTATTTCGTTGACCTGCGCGGGGTTCGCCTTCCCCTGGGTCGCCTTCATCACCTGCCCGACGAGCGAGTTGAACGCCTTTTCCTTGCCGGCGCGGTAGTCCTCGACCTGCTTCGCGTTCCTCGCCAGCACCTCGTCGACCACCTTCTCGATCGCCGCGGCGTCGCTGATCTGCTGCAGGCCTTCCTTCTTGATCACTTCATCTACTGACGCAGCCGGGCCGATAGCCCACGTCACCTCGAACACTCTCTTGGCAGTTTTGCTGGACAGTGTGCCATCCGAGATTCTCGAGAGAATCCCCGCGAGGACGTCTGCCGGAACCGGGCTTTTCGCAATGACGAGCTCCGCACGGTTCAGTGCGGCGGCGAGTTCGCCCATCTGCCAGTTGGCGCAGAGCTTCGGGTCCGCTCCGGATTGCTTCACCAAAGCTTCGTAGTAGTCGGCCGCGGCACGCGAGGCGGTGAGCACCCCGGCGTCGTACGCGCCAAGAGCGTATTCGCGCTCGAAGCGCGCGCGCCGCGCATCTGGCAATTCCGGGAGCGCTGACCGAATCGCTTCAATCTCTTTTTCGCTCACCGCCAGAGGCAGCAAATCCGGGTCGGGGAAGTAGCGGTAGTCGTGCGCCTCTTCCTTCGTGCGCATGGAGCGCGTTTCGTTGCGCTCGGGATCGTAGAGGCGTGTCTCCTGCTCGATTTTCCCGCCGCCCTCGAGGACTTCGATCTGGCGCCGCGCCTCGAACTCGATCGCCTGCTCCATGAAGCGGAACGAGTTGAGGTTCTTGATCTCGCAGCGCGTGCCGAGCTGCGCAGTTCCCGCCCTTCTTACCGAAACGTTTGCATCGCAGCGGAACGAGCCTTCCTGCATGTTGCCGTCGCAGATGCCGATCCACACTACGAGCGCATGCAGCGCGCGCGCGTAGGCGACCGCTTCCTGCGCGCCGCGCAGGTCGGGCTCGGACACGATCTCGAGCAGCGGCGTGCCGGCGCGGTTGAGGTCGATGCCGCTCATGCCAGGCCAGGCCTCATGCAGCGACTTGCCCGCGTCCTCCTCCAGGTGCGCGCGGGTGATGCGGATATCCTTCGACGCAATCCTCACGCTGCCCCCCTGGACGATCGGCGTTTCGAACTGGCTGATCTGGTAGCCCTTCGGGAGGTCGGGGTAGAAGTAGTTCTTGCGCGCGAAGATCGAGCGGCGGTTGATGGTGGCGTTCACCGCCAGGCCGAAGCGGATCGCGTGCTCGACCGCGGCGCGGTTCAGCACCGGAAGCACGCCCGGCAGCGCGATGTCGACCGCCGAGGCCTGGCTGTTGGGCGCGGCGCCGAAGGCGGTGGCGGCGCCCGAGAAGATCTTGCTCTGCGTGGCGAGCTGGGCGTGGGTCTCGATGCCGACGACGATTTCCCAGCTCATCACAGCGGCGTTTCCTTCGGCACGCGCAGGTGCCAGTCGCTCGCCTGCTGGTAGCGGTGCGCGGCGCCGAGCAGCGCTGCCTCCGAAAAGCGCGCGCCGGTGAGCTGCAGCCCGACCGGCAGGCCGGCGCCGTCGAAGCCGCAGGGCACCGACAGCGCGGGCAGCCCGGCGAGCGACGCGGGAATGGTGAAGATGTCGCCGAGGTACATCTGCACCGGGTCGTGCGCCTTTGCGCCGATGGCGAACGCGGTGGTCGGCGCCGTCGCACCGAGGATGAGGTCGCATTTCCCGAATGCGGCTGCGAAATCGCCCGCGATCAGGCGGCGGATCTTCTGCGCCTGCAGGTAGTAGGCGTCGTAGTAGCCGTGCGACAGGACGTAGGTCCCGACCAGGATACGCCGTTTCACCTCCGCGCCGAAGCCCTCGGCGCGCGTGCGGCAGTACATGTCGATGAGGTCCGAGTGCTCCTCGGCGCGGTGGCCGTAGCGCACGCCGTCGAAGCGCGAAAGGTTGGACGACGCCTCGGCGGGCGCGATCACGTAGTACGCCGGCACCGCGAGCCGGGTATGCGGCAGCTCGAGCTCGACGACCCGTGCGCCCTGGGACTTGAACCAGGCCACCGCTTCCTCGACCGCCTTGCGCACTCCGGGCTCGAGGCCATCGCCGAAGTACTCCCTGGGCAGGCCCAGGCGCAAGCCCTGGACGCTCAGATCGAGCTTTTTCGTGTAGTCCTGCTTGGGCCGATCCACGCTGGTGGAATCGCGCGCATCGAAGCCGGCCATGACGTTCAGCAAGAGCGCGAGGTCGGCGGCGCTCCTTGCGATCGGCCCGGCCTGGTCGAGCGAGGAGGCGAAAGCTACCAGCCCGTAGCGCGAAACCAGCCCGTAAGTCGGCCGCAGGCCGCACACGCCGCTGAACGCCGCCGGCTGGCGGGTGGACCCGCCGGTGTCGGTGCCGGTCGCCGCGGGCGCAAGGCGTGCCGCCACCGCCGCCGCCGAGCCGCCGGAGGAGCCGCCCGGGACCCGGTCGCGGGCCCAGGGGTTGCGCACCGGGCCGAAATACGAGTTCTCGTTCGACGAGCCCATGGCGAACTCGTCCATGTTGCACTTGCCGAGCAGCACGGCGCCGGCGCGGTCGAACTGCTCCACGACGTGGGCGTCGTAGGGGCTGATGAAGTGCTCGAGCATCCGCGAGCCGCAGGTGGTGCGCAGGCCCCGGGTGCAGTAGATGTCCTTGAAGGCGAGCGGGATGCCGGTCAGCGGCGCCGCCTCGCCCGCCTTTCCCTTTCCGCCGCGCCGCTGGTCCGCGCGCCGCGCCCGCTCGAGGGCGCCGGGCTCGTCCACGGTGATGAAGGCGTTGAGCTCGGGGTTGAGTTTCTGAATCCTGGCAAGAAATGCCCGGGTCAGTTCGACGGCTGAGACCTTCTTCGCCGCCAGGGCGGAGGAGAGCTCGGCGAGGCTGGCGTTAAGCACCTACTCGATGACCTTGGGAACGAGGTAAAGACCCCCTTCCATCGCCGGGGCGACGGATTGATAAAGCTCGCGCCGGTCGGGCTCGGTTACGGCGTCGGCGCGCAGGCGCTGGACCATGTCCTGCGCGTGCGCCATCGGCTCGACCCCGCTGGTGTCGACGCGCCGCATTTCCTCCACCAGGCCGAGCACCCGGTTCAGCTGCTCGAGGACGGCAGCGGATTCCTCGGGCCGGATCGCGATGCGGGCGAGCCGGGCGAGGCGCCGCACCTGGTCGTCGGATAGCGACATGCTTTTCGGGTCCCCGGGGTATTTTGCATTCTCACCCGAAGGCTCATTAGCGTATCATAAGGCCCGGTTCAGAAACGGAAAAAGGCCGCGACCTTGCCCATGTTCGGATTCCTGCGCAGCTACTTTTCAAACGACCTTGCCATCGACCTCGGCACCGCCAACACGCTCATTTACGTGCGCGGCAAAGGCATCGTGCTCAACGAGCCTTCGGTCGTCGCGATCCGCCAGGAAGCCGGCCCGAACGGCAAGAAGACCATCCAGGCGGTCGGCAGGGAAGCGAAGATGATGCTCGGCAAGACGCCGGGCAACATCGTCGCCATCCGCCCGATGAAGGACGGCGTGATCGCGGATTTCACCGTCACCGAGCAGATGCTCAAGCAGTTCATCAAGAAGGTGCACGACAACAAGCTGTTCTCGCCCAGCCCGCGCATCATCATCTGCGTGCCCTGCGGCTCGACGCAGGTCGAGCGCCGCGCGATCCGCGAGAGCGCGATCGGTGCGGGCGCCGGCCAGGTGTATCTCATCGAGGAGCCGATGGCCGCGGCGATCGGCGCCGACATGCCGGTGGCCGACGCCACCGGCTCGATGGTGGTCGACGTCGGCGGCGGCACCACCGAGGTGGGCGTGATCTCGCTCGGCGGCATGGTGTACTCGGGCTCGGTGCGCGTCGGCGGCGACAAGTTCGACGAAGCGATCATCAACTACATCCGCCGCAACTACGGCATGCTGATCGGCGAGACCACGGCCGAAAACGTCAAGAAAGAGATCGGCTCCGCGTTCCCGGGCTCGGAGGTACGCGAGATGGAAGTGAAGGGTCGCAACCTCGCCGAAGGCATCCCGCGCAGCTTCACCATCAGCTCGAACGAGATCCTGGAAGCGCTTACCGAGCCGCTCAACGCGATCGTGTCGGCGGTGAAGTCCGCGCTCGAGCAGACCCCGCCCGAGCTCGGCGCCGATATCGCCGAGAAGGGCATGGTGATCGCCGGCGGCGGCGCGCTGCTGCGCGACCTCGACCGGCTGCTGATGGAGGAAACCGGGCTGCCGGTAATCGTTGCCGACGACCCGCTTACCTGCGTGGTGCGCGGCTCGGGCAAGGCGCTCGAGAAGTTAGAGTACTTCGGCCCGATCTTCACCAACGATTGAGAGCGACGGGGGGATCAAGGGGACCCCCGTTCAGCCGCAGGGATGGAACATAGCCCCCCGCCGTTCTTCAAGCGTGGGCCGGCACCGCTAGTCCGGCTGTTTTTCTTCGCCTCGCTCTCGCTGGCGCTGCTCGTGATCGACGCGCGCTTCCGCTACGCCGAGGGCCTGCGCGCCTGGCTCGCGCTCGCCGCCTACCCGCTGCAGCGCGCTGCGACCGCGCCGGTCGACCTGCTCTCCTCGGCGGGCAGCTTCTTCTCGACCCAGACCCAGCTGGTCGCGGACAACGAGCGCCTGCGCGCCAAGTCGCTCGCCTACTCGCACGACGCGCAGCGCTACGAGGCGCTCGAAGCCGAGGCGACGCAGCTGCGCCGGCTGATCGGCGCGGTCGAGCGCCTGGAGGCGCGTCCGATCCCCGCCGAGGTGATCTACAACGGGCGCGACCCCTACTCGCACCGCGTGTTCATCGACCGCGGCGCCACGCACGGCGTGCGGCCGGGCAGCCCGGTCGCCGACGAGGCCGGCGTGATCGGCCAGGTGACGCGCGTGCATCCGCTGCTCTCGGAAGTGACGCTGGTCACCGACCGCGACCAAGCGATCCCGGTGCAGGTGGTGCGGAACGGCCTGCGCGCCATCGCTTTCGGGGGAGGGGCATCGGGCATGCTCGAGCTGCGCTTCATGTCTGCGAACGCCGATATCCAGGGCAGCGACCGCCTGGTCACTTCCGGCGTCGACGGCACCTACCCGCCCGGCCTGCCGGTCGCCACGGTGCTGCGCATCGAGCGCGACGCCGAGAACGCCTTCGCGCGCGTGCTGTGCCGGCCCGTTGCCGGCGTCGACCGCGGCCGCTTCGTGCTCGTGCTCGGCAGGGACGCCGCGCTGCCGCCGCGGCCGGAGGAACTGCAGGCCGGGAAAGACCGGGCGCGCCGCGGCAGGCTGAGAGATCCTGATGCTCGTCGCTAGCCAGATCCTGCAGCCGGTGCGCGCGAGCACCATCGTCGCGTCGTTCGCGCTCGCGCTGTTCCTCAACTTCCTGCCGTGGCGCGACCTGCGCCTGGTGCCCGACTTCGTCGCGCTGGTGCTCCTTTTCTGGTGCATCCGGCAGCCGCGCCTGGTCGGCCTGGGGGTCGCCTGGACGCTCGGCCTGCTGACCGACGCGGGCAACGGCGTGCTGCTCGGTCAGCACGCGCTCGCCTATTCGCTGCTCGCCTTCCTCGGCATCTGGCTGTCGCGCCGCGTGCTGTGGTTCGGCAGCGGGCTGCAGGCCCTGCACGTCGGCGTGCTGCTGCTCGTCGCGCAGGGCGTCGGGCTGCTCGTGCGCCTGGCGGCGGGCGATGCCTTCCCGGGCTGGCCGATGTTCGTGGGTCCGGCCGCGGGCGCCTTGCTGTGGCCGCTCCTGACGTGGCTCCTGCTGATGCCGCAGCGCCGTGCCGAAAGGGAACAGACCATATGATGGGCAGCGCGGAGCTGCGCAACTACGAGCGCGAGCTGCAGCAGTTCCAGCTGCGCATCGGCGTCGCCGGCATCGTGATGCTGGTCGCGTTCGGCCTGCTGGTCGCGCGCTTCGTCTTCCTGCAGGTGGTGCAGCACGAGCACTACCGCTCGAAGGCCGAGGACAACCGCATTTCGATCGTCCCGATCACCCCCAACCGCGGCCTGATCACCGACCGCAACGGCGTCGTCGTGGCGCGCAACGTCTCCGGCTACACGCTCGAGGTGTTCCCGCGCCGCGTGAAGAGCGTGGAGGCGACGATCGACGAGCTCGCCGAGCTGATCGAGATCACGCCGCGCGACCGCGCGCGTTTTAAGCGCCTCACGGTGGAGACGCGCAACCCCGAGAGCCTGCCGATCCGCACCCGGCTCTCGGACGAGGAAGTCGCCCGGTTCGCCGCCAACCGCTACCGCTATCAGGGCGTGGAGATCAAGGCGCGGCTTTTCCGCCAGTACCCCTTCGGCGACGTCGGCTCGCACGTCATCGGCTACATGGGGCGCATCGACCAGGCCGACCAGTCGCGCCTGGAGGAGGAAGGCGTCGACGCGAACTACCGCGGCACCGACTACATCGGCAAGAGCGGCGTCGAGGCGACCTACGAGCGCGCGCTGCACGGCACCACCGGCTTCGAGCAGGTCGAGATCGACGCCGCGGGCCGCGGCATCCGCACGCTGTTCACCACCGCCGCGCAGGCCGGCAACAACATCGTCCTCACGCTCGACATGCGGCTGCAGCGCGTGGCCGAGACCGCCTTCGGCGAGCGCCGCGGCGCGCTGGTGGCGATCGAGCCCGGCACCGGCGCGGTGCTCGCGCTCGTGTCCAAGCCCGGCTTCGACCTGAACCTGTTCGTCGACGGCATCGACCCGCAGGCCTGGGCCGAGCTCAACAACTCGCCCGACCGCCCGCTCAACAACCGCGCCATCGCCGGGCTCTACCCGCCCGGCTCGACCTTCAAGCCGTTCATGGCGCTCGCCGCGCTCGAGCTCGGCAAGCGCACTCCGCGCAGCACGATCAACGACCCGGGCTTCTTCGTCTTCGGCGACCGGCGCTTCCGCGATTCCAAGCCCGGCGGCCACGGCGTGGTCGACCTCTACAAGTCGATCGTCATGTCTTCGGACACGTACTACTACATGCTCGCGAACGACATGGGGATCGACGCCATCGCCGGCTTCATGAAGCAGCTCGGCCTGGGCCAGCCGACCGGCATCGACCTGCAGGGCGAAGTGGCGGGCGTGCTGCCCTCGCCGGAATGGAAGATGAAGCGCTTCCGCCGCCCCGAGCAGCAGAAGTGGTATCCCGGGGAGACCATCTCGATCGGCATCGGGCAGGGCTACAACGCCTACACCCCGATCCAGCTTGCGCGGGCGATGGCGACGCTCGCCGCCAACGGCGCCATGTACAAGCCGCACGTGGTGGCGCACGTCGCCAATGCGCGTAGCGGCGAGCGCAAGAGCTCCGAGCCCGAGCTCGTCGCCCAGGTGCCGCTGCGACCGGAATGGGTCGAGTTCGTCAAGCACGCGATGGCCGGGGTCAACAAGGAGGGCACCGGCGCGCGCGCCTTCGCCCGCGCCGAGTACACGAGCGGCGGCAAGACCGGCACCGCGCAGGTGATCGGCATGAAGCAAGGCGAGAAATACGTCGAGTCGAAAGTCGAGGAGCGCCTGCGCGACCATTCGCTGTTCATCGCCTTCGCGCCGCTCGACAACCCGATCATCGCGCTCGCCGTGGTGGTCGAGAACGGCGGCTTCGGCGCGCGCGCGGCGGCGCCGATCTCGCGCACCGTGCTCGACTACTACCTCCTCGGCAAGCTGCCGCCGGGCCTGCACGCGGCGACGCCCGAGGACGAGGTCGAGGACGACCGGGAGAGCGACTGATGGAGCTCGCCCGCTTCCCCCTGCAGCGCGTCGCCCTGAGGATCGCCGAGGGCATCAACGGCACCCTGCTGGTGATCATCCTGTTGCTGTCGATGCTCGGCTTCGCGGCGCTGTTCTCGGCGAGCTACGACAACCCCGGCCGCGTGCTGAACCAGCTCGTGTCCCTGAGCATCGCCCTGGGCGCCATGTGGGTCACGGCGCAGATCGCGCCGCAGACCCTGATGCGCTTCGCCGTGCCAGCGTACCTGATCGGGCTCGTGCTGCTCGTCGCGGTGGCGCTGTTCGGCGACGTGGTGAACGGCGCGCGCCGCTGGCTGAACGTCGGCGTGGCGCGCTTCCAGCCCTCCGAGATGATGAAGCTCGCGCTGCCGCTCATGCTGGCGTGGTACTTCCATCGCCGCGAGGCGACGCTGCGCCTGCGCGACTTCGCGCTCGGCGTGCTGCTGCTCGCGGTCCCGGTCGCGCTGATCGTGCGCCAGCCCGACCTCGGCACCGCGGCGCTGGTCGGCGCGGTCGGCTTCTACGTCATCTTCTTCGCCGGCATCAGCTGGCGGCTGCTGGGCGGCCTCGCCGGCCTCGCCCTCGCCGCCCTGTTCCCGTTCTGGGGCATGCTCCACGACTACCAGCGTAAGCGCATACTTACGCTTCTCGATCCCAGCCAGGACCCCCTCGGCTCGGGCTACCACATCATCCAGTCCACCATCGCGGTCGGCTCCGGAGGCATCTCGGGGAAGGGCTGGCTGAACGGCACCCAGGCTCACCTCGAGTTCATTCCCGAGCGCCACACCGACTTCATCTTCGCGGTGTACTCGGAAGAGTTCGGCCTGATCGGCAACTTCGTGCTGCTCGTGCTCTACGCGCTCCTCATCGGCCGCGGGCTTCTCATCTCGGCGAACGCCGCCACCGTGTTCGCGCGCCTGCTCGCCGGCTCGGTGACGCTCATGTTCTTCACCTACGCCTTCGTCAACATGGGCATGGTGTCGGGCATCCTGCCGGTGGTCGGCGTGCCGCTGCCCTTCTTCTCCTACGGCGGCAGCGCGCTCCTCACGCTGTTCATCGGCGCCGGCATCCTGATGAGCGTGCAGCGCCACCGCAAGCTGGTACAGACCTAGGTTTCCGCAAAGCAGCATTTTTTGGAAATGGCTCCCGGATCATGAAATGGGGGTCGGCTAAGCTCATATAAATCCTTGTTTTTGTGGCAGACAAATACGCCACATGGCATGTTGCTACGCGCCATACCGAAGGTTAGTTTGCCAAGGTCGCCAACAACCCGAGGAAATGCATCGATGAGCCAGGCAATGCAAGAAGACTGGACGGAAAACCCGCGCTGGAAAGGCGTGAAGCGCGGCTACAGCGCCGAAGACGTCGCGCGCTTGCGCGGCAGCGTGAGGATCGAACACACGCTCGCGAAGCTCGGCGCGGAGAAGCTGTGGAAGCTGTGCAACGAGCGGCCGTTCGTCAATTCGCTCGGCGCGCTCACCGGCAACCAGGCGATGCAGCAGGTGCGCGCTGGCGTGCCGGCGATCTACCTCTCGGGCTGGCAGGTCGCGGCCGACGCCAACGATTCGCTGGCGATGTATCCAGACCAGTCGCTCTACGCAGTCTCCTCGGTGCCCACGGTGGTGAAGCGCATCAACAACGCGCTGCTGCGCGCCGACCAGATCCAGACCATGGAAGCAGGCTCGGGAAAGGCCACTGCAGGCGACATCGACTGGCTCGCGCCGATCGTCGCCGACGCCGAGTCGGGCTTCGGTGGCGTGCTCAACGCCTTCGAGCTGATGAAGGCGATGATCGAGGCCGGCGCGGCCGGCGTGCATTACGAGGACCAGCTCGCCTCCGTCAAGAAATGCGGCCACATGGGCGGCAAGGTGCTGGTGCCGACCCAGGAAGCGGTGCAGAAGCTGGTCGCCGCGCGCCTCGCCGCCGACGTCATGGGCGTGCCCACCGTGCTGCTCGCGCGCACCGACGCCGAGGCCGCCGACATCGTCACCACCGACATCGACGAGAACGACAAGCCATTCCTCACCGGCGAGCGCACCGCCGAGGGCTTCTTCCGCACGCGCAAGGGCTTCGACCAAGCGCTGTCGCGCGGCCTGGCCTATGCGGAATACGCCGACATGGTGTGGTGCGAGACCGGAACGCCCGATCTTGCCTTCGCGAAGAAATTCGCCGAGGGCATTCGGCGCAAGTTTCCCGAGAAAATGCTCGCTTACAACTGCTCGCCGTCGTTCAACTGGAAGCGCAACCTCGACGACGCGACGATCGCGAAGTTCCAGCGCGAGCTCGGCGCCATGGGCTACAAGTTCCAGTTCATCACCCTCGCCGGGTTCCACTCGCTCAACTACTCGATGTTCGAGCTGGCGCACGGTTACGCGCGCGAGGGCATGACCTCGTTCGTCGAGCTGCAGCAGAAGGAGTTCGCTGCCGCCGCGCAGGGCTTCACCGCGGTCAAGCACCAGCGCGAGGTCGGCACCGGCTACTTCGACGAAATCACCCAGGTCGTGACCGGCGGCAAGGCCTCGACCACGGCGCTGCACGGCTCGACCGAGGACGCGCAATTCTTCGACTCGCAGAAAAAGCCGCAGCGCGCCGCGGCGTAGGCATCGCGGCCCAGGTCGCGGGCGCGATCCTGGCGGGCTTCGACCGGCACTACCGCCTGTTCCGCGAGGCCGCGGCGGATGCGCGGCGCCTGTTCGAGCGCGCCGCCTGGCCCGAGATGCGCGCGCTGGCGCGCGAGCGCATCCAAATGTACGATAAGCGCGTCGAGGAGGCGGTCGCCGAGGTGCGCGCGCGCTTCCCCGAGGCCGGCGACGAGACGCTGTGGCCGGCGATCAAGCTCGCCTACATCGGCCTGCTGCACGAGCACCGGCAACCCGAGTGCGCCGAGACGTTCTACAACTCGGTCGCCTGCCAGGTGCTGCACCGGCGCTACTACCGCAACGAGTTCATCTTCTGGCGGCCGGCAGTCGCCACCGAGCACCTGGAGGGGGACGAGCCCGCGTACAGATGCTATTACCCGCTCAAGGGCGGACTGAGAAAGACCCTGGAGGACATCGCGCGGGATTTCGGCCTGGCGAATCCCTGGGAAGATCTGCGCCGCGACCTGAGGAGCTTGGTGCGCGCGCTGCGCGCGCATTTCCCGCGACCGACGCACGCCCGCCCCAGCCTGCAGATCCAGGTGCTCAGCTCGCTCTTTTTCCGCAACAAGGGCGCCTACGTCGTCGGCAAGATCCTGAACGGGAACCACGAGCTGCCCTTTGCCGTGCCGATCCTGCAGAACGAGCGTGGCGAGCTTTTTCTCGACGCCCTGCTGGCCGAGCAGGAGCAGCTGCTGATCCTGTTCTCGTACGCTCGCGCCTATTTCCTGGTCGACATGGAGGTCCCGGCGGCCTGCGTCTCGTTCCTCAGGACGCTGATGCCGAAAAAACCGCGCGCTGAAATGTACAACGCAGTCGGCCTCGCGAAACAGGGCAAGACGCTCTTCTACCGCGATCTGTTCTACCACCTGAAGCATTCCTCGGACAATTTCGTGATCGCGCCGGGGATCAAGGGCATGGTGATGCTGGTGTTCACTTTGCCCTCGTTCCCGTACGTATTCAAGGTGATCCGCGACCACTTCGCGCCGCCCAAGGAAATGGACCACGCGACGGTGAAGCGCAAGTACCTGCTGGTGAAGTACCACGACCGGGTCGGGCGCCTGGCCGACACGCTCGAATACTCGCTGGTCGCGCTGCCGATCGAGAGATTCGATCCCGCGTTGCTGGCAGAGCTGAAAGCCGAGGCCGCCTCCAACATCGAGATCGAGGACGACAAAATCGTCATCAAGCACATGTACATCGAGCGCCGCATGCAGCCGCTCAACCTCTACCTGCAGGAGGCGGCGCGCGACGGGGACGAAACGCGCATGCGCCGGGCGCTGCGCCACTACGGCTGCGCCATCAAGGAGCTCGCCGGCGCCGGCATCTTCCCGGGCGACATGCTGGTCAAGAATTTCGGCATGACCCGCCACGGCCGCGTCGTGTTCTACGACTACGACGAGATCGAGTACATGACCGAATGCAACTTCCGGCACATCCCGCCGCCGCTCACGCCCGAGGATGAGATGTCGGCCGAGCCTTACTGGTCGGTGGGCCCGAACGACGTCTATCCCGAGCAGTTCGCGAGCTTCCTCGTCACCGGCCACCAGGCGCGTCAGGCGTTCCTCGAGCACCACGCCGACCTAATGGACCCCGCGTTCTGGGCCGGCAAGCAGGAGCGCATCAGCGCCGGGCTGCAGGACGACGTTTTCCCCTACCCCGAGGAGATCCGCTTCCCTAGGTGAGGATCAAAGGGTGGCGGCGGCGACGCGCAGCGCGCCGACCGGAAACAGCAGCACCTGCAGGACGACGAGCAGGATGAGCGGCGTCAGGTCGACGTTGCCGAGGAGCGGCACGAACCGCCGCAGCGGCCGCAGGAACGGCCGCGTCAGCGTATCGAACACCGGGGCGAGCGGCGTGTGCGGGTTCACCCACGAGAGCACCGCCTGGACGATCACCGCGAACACTAGGATGTACAGGCTGTAGCGCAGCAGGTCCACCAGGGCGATCGCCGCGATGGTGAGCGCGCCCGGCTCGGCGCCGACAATCGCCGCCTGCGCCCACAGGCCGAGCGCCTGCGCGAGCCAGCCGAGCAGCAGGCCGGCGAGGTCGAGTCCCGCGAGGCCGGGCACGAAGCGGCGCACCGGCACGACCATCCAGCTCGTGGTCGCGAGCACGAATTCGCCCGCCGGGTTGCGGAACGGCACGCGCAGCCACTGGAAATGGAAGCGCGCGAGCAGCATCAGGACGAAGAAGCCCGACACCGTCTCGACGAGGAACACGCCGATCTGGGCGAACACCTCAGTCCTTCCCGAGCTCGCCGCCGAGCTCGGTCGCGCGCCGGCTCGCCGCCTCCACCGCGCGCCTGAAGCGCTCGGCGAGCTTCTCCTCGTCGAACACCTTGAGCGCCGCCTCGGTGGTGCCGCCCTTCGAGGTCACGTTCTTCCTCAGGTCGGCGGGCGATTCGCCGCTGGAGGCCGCGAGCTTCGCCGCGCCGAGCACGGTATGCAGTGCCAGCTTCATCGCTGTGTCTTTTTTCAAACCCAGTTTTTCCGCCGAAGCCGCCAACTGCTCGATGAACCAGAAAACGTAGGCCGGGCCGCTCCCCGAAACCGCGGTCACCGGGTCGAGCAGCCGTTCCTCGGGCACCCACACGACTTCGCCCGCTGCGCCAAGGATGCTTTCGGCCGTCTTCTTCTCGTCCGAATTCACTTCGGGCAGCGCGTAGAGAGCAGCGATCCCGGCGCCGATCAGCGCGGGCATGTTCGGCATGCAGCGCACCAGCTTGCGGTGCCCGCCGAGCCAGCGCGACAGCGCGCGCAGGGTGATGCCCGCCGCGATGCTGATCACAAGCTGTTTGTTCACGGAAATCGTCGCGAGCGCAGCCTTTGCATCCTGCGGCTTTACGGCAAGCACCAGGACGTCGCAGCGCTGCATGGCTGCGTCCGGGGCGGTGGCGATATGTACCGGGTAGCGCTCGGCGAGGCGCTCGCGCGCCCCCGGGCTCACCTCGACCACCGCGATCGAGCGTGCGTCGGTTCCCTTGGCGACCAGGCCGCCGATCAGCGCGCTGGCCATGTTGCCCCCGCCGAGGAACGCGATTCTCATGCGGCGCTCTTCTGCTCTCTCGCGCCGAAGATCGCGGCTCCGATGCGCACCATGGTCGCGCCCTCGGCTATAGCGAGCTCCATGTCGTCGGACATGCCCATCGACAGGGTGTCGAAGCCGAACTCGCTTTTTAGCTCATCAAACAGAAGTTTTGCCGCATGAAAGCGGGCACGATCCGCCCCCGGCTCGGGAATCGCCATCAGGCCGCGCAGGCGCAAGCGCGGCAGCGAACGGATCGCGTTTGCCAGAGCTTTCACCTGGCCGGGCGCAACGCCGTTCTTGGTCTGCTCGCCGGACACATTCACCTGGATGAGCACGTTCAGGGGCGGCAACTGCGCCGGGCGCCGCTCGGAGAGGCGGCGTGCAATTCTTTCACTCGCGAGCGTCTGCACCCAGTCGAAGCGCTCGGCGGCGGCGCGGGTCTTGTTGCTCTGGAGCGGGCCGATCAGGTGCCACTCGAGAGGAGGCAGCCTCATTTCCTCCAATCTCTGCATTTTTTGCACGGCTTCCTGCACGTAGTTCTCGCCGAAGGCGTTTTGTCCTGCGGCGTGCGCCTCCCGGATGCGCTCGGCGCCTTGCGCCTTGGAGACTGCCAACAAAGTCACCTGGGAGGGGACGTCGCGGGTCCCGCGCGCCGCTTCGACGCGCGCCCTCACAGCTTGCAGGTTGTCCGCAATTGTTGCCATAATGCGTTGAACCAGCGAAGAAAAACACTTCGCGACCCGAACCGGGAGGATTGTAATGGATCTCACCGAACTGCTCGCCTTTGTGGTGAAGAACAAGGCGTCGGATCTGCATCTGTCCTCCGGCCTCCCGCCGATGATCCGCGTGCACGGCGACGTGCGGCGCATCAACGTGCCGCCGATGGAGCACAAGGAAGTGCACGGGATGATCTACGACATCATGAACGACGGGCAGCGCAAGTTCTACGAGGAAAACCTTGAGTGCGACTTCTCGTTTGCGGTGCCGAACCTGGCGCGCTTCCGGGTGAACGCGTTCGTGCAGCAGCGCGGCGCGGCGGCGGTGATGCGGACCATCCCGTCGAAGATCCTGTCGCTCGACGACCTGAAGTGCCCGAAGATCTTCGCCGAGATCGCCGACCAGCCGCGCGGCATCGTGCTGGTGACCGGCCCGACCGGCTCGGGCAAGTCGACCACGCTTGCGGCAATGGTCAACCACATCAACGAGAACGAGCAGGGCCACATCCTCACCATCGAGGACCCGATCGAGTTCATCCACGAGTCGAAGAAGTGCCTGATCAACCAGCGCGAGGTCGGGCCGCACACGCTGTCGTTCTCCAACGCGCTCAGAAGCGCGCTGCGCGAGGACCCGGACGTGATCCTGGTGGGCGAGATGCGCGACCTCGAGACCATCCGCCTCGCGCTCTCGGGCGCGGAGACCGGCCACCTGGTGTTCGGCACGCTGCATACCTCCTCGGCCGCCAAGACCATCGACCGCATCGTCGACGTGTTCCCGGCGGCCGAGAAGGAAATGATCCGCGCGATGATCTCCGAGTCGATTCGCGCCATCATTGCGCAGACGCTGTGCAAGACCAAGGACGGCGCCGGGCGCTGCGCGGCGCACGAGATCATGATCGGCACCCCCGCGATCCGGAATCTGATCCGCGAGAACAAGATCGCGCAGATGTACTCGGCGATCCAGACCGGTCGCCAGATCGGCATGCAGACGCTCGACCAGAACCTGCAGGAGCTGGTGCAGAGGAACATCATCTCGTCGGCGGAGGCCCGCGGCAAGGCCGCCAACAAGGATCAATTCGCGGCATAACAGAGCAGGAGAAACCCCATGGAACGCGAACAGGCAACCAAGTTCATCTACGACCTCCTGCGCGCCCTCGTCGGCAAGAAGGGCTCCGACCTCTTCATCACCGCGGGCTTCCCGCCGGCGATGAAGATCGACGGCAAGATGACCCCGGTGTCGCAGCAGGCGCTCAACGCGCAGCACACCGCGATGCTGACGCGCGCGGTGATGAACGACAAGCAGGCCGCCGAGTTCGAAGCGAAGAAGGAATGCAACTTCGCCATCAACCCGGCGGGGATCGGCCGCTTCCGGGTCAACTGCTTCGTCCAGATGGCCCAAATCGGCATGGTGCTGCGCGTGATCACCACCAGCATCCCGAACTTCGACGACCTGAAGCTCCCGGCCGTGCTGAAGGACGTGGCGATGACCAAGCGCGGCCTGGTGATCTTCGTCGGCGGCACCGGCTCGGGCAAGTCGACCTCGCTCGCGGCGATGATCGGCTACCGCAACGAGAACTCGCACGGCCACATCATCACCATCGAGGACCCGGTCGAGTACGTGCACCCGCACAAGAACTGCCTCATCACCCAGCGCGAAGTGGGCGTCGACACCGACTCCTGGGAAGCGGCGCTCAAGAACACCCTGCGCCAGGCGCCCGACGTGATCCTGATCGGCGAGATCCGCGAGCGCGAGGTGATGGAGCACGCGGTGGCCTTCGCCGAGACCGGCCACCTGGCGCTCGGCACGCTGCACGCCAACAACTCCAACCAGGCGATGGACCGGATCATCAACTTCTTCCCCGAGGAGCGGCGTCAGCAGCTCCTGATGGACCTGTCGTTGAACCTCAAGGCGGTGATCTCGCAGCGCCTGATCCCGCTGCGCGAGGGCAAGGGCCGCGCCGCCGCGGTCGAGGTGCTGCTCAACTCGCCGCTGATCTCGGACCTGATCTTCAAGGGCGAGATCCACGAGATCAAGGAGATCATGAAGAAGTCGCGCGAGCTCGGCATGCAGACCTTCGACCAGGCGCTGTTCGACCTCTACGAGGCCGGGCGCATCGGCTACGAGGACGCGCTGCGCTTCGCCGACTCCACCAACGAGGTGCGCCTCAACATCAAGCTGCACGGCAAGGAGTCGAAGGACAAGGACATCACCAAGGGCATCGAGCATCTCGACATCGTCTGAGCGGCGTTTAGCCGAAAAAGGGGGCGCGCGAGCGCCCCTTTTTCATTGCGCGAGCCTATCCAGCGGGCTCGCCACCCCGCGCCCGCCGCGGTTGAGCACGTGCGTGTAGATCAACGTCGTCGACACGTCCGAGTGCCCGAGCAACTCCTGCACCGTACGGATGTCGTACCCCGCCTCGAGCAGGTGCGTCGCGAACGAGTGCCGCAGGGATGGCGTTTGCCGGAGAAATAGAAAAGCGACGAATCCAGTGAACGTACGCTTCTTCGGTGCGGTAGCTGTAACTCCGCCTCCGGATAGCGTCCCGCACGCGATCAAGTAGTCGCGCTGGCTTAGCAACAGCGTGCCCTAAGGAGGCCCCGACTTCTTTCTCCATGAATTGCCTCTCCCTTTAAGGTGGGGTAACGTACCGAGGCAACGGAGGGATGACATGCCATTTACATCTAGGCGCCTTATAAACCGCTTTTTGTCACCTACTTCACGTTAGACCTCGCAAGCACCTGTGCCTGATTCACGATGAAGTTTGAATGGGACGCGCGAAAGGACCGTGAGAATCAGCGCAAACACGGTGTCTCGTTCCAGGAAGCGACAACCGTGTTCGGAGACCCGCTAGCCGGCACGATTCCGGACCCGGATCACTCCCGCGGCGAATCCCGATACCTGACGATCGGGCACTCGTCCAACGATCGGCTAATTGTTGTGTCGCACACAGAAGAAGGTGAGAATTTCCGAATCATCAGCGCCCGAGAGGCGAATGCCCATGAGCGAAAGACATACCAGTCGTAAACCGATGAAGGTATCAGAGCCTGAGATGCGGTCTGAGTACGATTTTTCCAGCGCGGTTCGAGGCAAATACTACAAGCGATATCTCGAAACGACCAATGTTGTAGTGCTGGATCCTGATGTCGCCAGCCGCTTCAAAAATGCTGCGTCCGTGAACAAAGCATTGCGGACCTACCTCGGGAGTTCGAAGCGAGGTCTAACCACCGGCTCAACGGCGACCGCCCGGAAGCGGGCGGCGCGTTAGCCGGGACGTAGGCCGCAAGGTGCTGTGTCTCGCAGATTCATTGATCCGCTTTTACCTAAGAAAGGGCAGAAATGGTCCTCAAGCTTCCCCCGAATTAGTTGACACTTCGGGCTAACAGCTCGGAGGTGTGTTGTGGCAAAGGCAGGACCTCGCAAGGTCGCGCGATACGGCGATCGATTCAAGGCGACTGCGGTGAAGCTGAGCAG